>Ga0209107_10000848_pt1 | contig 17391 bp, 9 predicted proteins | sample LakErihyJuly2011_2_FD_187460 | JGI IMG/M metagenome (GOLD analysis project Ga0209107, IMG submission 187460) | Freshwater microbial communities from dead zone in Lake Erie, Canada - CCB hypolimnion July 2011 (SPAdes) (version 2) | ecosystem: Environmental > Aquatic > Freshwater > Lentic >... | reverse complement strand
AAAGCCTGTATAATTTACATGCTTAATGGCAGGGTGTTGTTGTAATAAATGTGCTACTTTTTTAGCATTGCTACAATGCTTTTCCATTCTTAACTCCAAGGTTTTCATACCCTGTATTAATAAGTACGCATCAAATGCATTGCTATTGCCCCCTAATAATGCATGCCATTTCCAAACCTTGGTGTTCATAAATTCTAAATCTTTTCCTACTAGAACACCGTTTAATGCACTACCATGTCCGTTTAAGAATTTTGTCGCAGAATGAAATACATAGTCAGCACCTAAAGCAAAGGGTTGTTGCAAATAGGGGGTAGCTACAGTATTGTCAACCGAAACTTTTATACCATGCGCGCGCGCTATTTTACAAACTGCTTCAATATCCACACATTGTAAGGTTGGATTGGCGGGCGTTTCTAAATGGATGAGTTTGGTAGATGGATTTCCTTTTATAGTTTCCAATAACAAATCTTCATTATGAATATCAATTAAAATAATTTTTACGCCTGCTTCATTTAATACTTTTTGCATTAGTTCCTGCGACCCGCCATACAAAGAATAGTGCGATATTAAACAGTCACCTGCACTTAGATTACTAAAAAATAAAGTACTAATTGCTGCTTGTCCGCTTGAGTGTAGTAATGCCTTTACTTCTAAGGGCGCTCCGCTTTCATTAGTTAATCCACGCGCTTCTAAGGCTTCAATGGTTTTTTCAGCAACATTAAATGTGGGATTCCCCCAACGTGTATATAATCTTGTTTTGTCATCTCCTTTAAAACGTGCCATACCTTCGTCTGCAGAGCTGAAAGTAAAAGTGGATGTTGCATAGATAGGCGTCGTATGAGAAAAATTATCATTCTCGTGGTTTGCAGTATGCAATACAATCGTGCTAATGCCTTTTATATTTTTCTTCCCCATAGTTCCTTAATTTATTTAATTGAATATAAGCATAATTATTAGTAAGCCCATTTTACCCAGGCCGCACCCCAAGTAAATCCACCACCAAATGCAGCTAATATTAAATTATCGCCTTTTTTTAGTTGAGATTCCCATTCCCATAAACAAAGTGGGATGGTCGCAGCTGTTGTATTACCATATTTTTGAATATTGATCATCACTTTTTCAGCTGGGATCCCTGCACGGTTAGCGGTTGCATCTATGATTCTTAAATTAGCTTGATGTGGAACTAGCCAAGTAATATCATCACCTGTTAATTTGTTTTTTTCTAATAGTTCGGCCGTTACATCGGCCATTCCTTTCACCGCAAATTTAAAAACAGGTTGTCCGTCCTGAAAAGCATAATGTTCTTTTGCCATTACACTTTCCACACTCGCTGGTTTTAAACTTCCACCTGCTTTAATATGTAAATAGTCACGGCCACTGCCATCACTTTTTAAGATAGCATCTTGATATCCATTTTCGTCTGTACTTGGCTCTAATAAAACCGCACCCGCACCGTCTCCGAAAATAATACAAGTGGCACGGTCGGTATAATCAATAATGGAGCTCATTTTATCAACCCCCACCACCATGATTTTTTTATAACGTCCGCTTTCAATAAAGGCAGCACCCGTATTTAATGCAAATAAAAATCCACTACATGCAGCACCCAGGTCAAAACCAAATGCATTTTTAGCACCTATTTTGTCACCAATAATATTAGCAGTGGCAGGGAATACCATATCGGGTGTGACGGTTGCACAAATAATGCAATCAATTTCTAAAGGATCTAAATTCTTTTTGCGTAGAATTTCCTCGACGGCTTTAACAGCCATATCAGAACTCGCTTTACCTGGTTCACTTAAAATTCTTCTTTCAGAAATCCCAGTTCTGGAACGGATCCATTCGTCATTGGTATCCACCATTTTCTCAAGATCGAAATTGGTCAATTTGGTCTCTGGAACGTATCCTCCAACCGAGGTGATGGCTGCTTTAAGCGTTTGTGACATAGGTTCTGTATTTATTTGGCCTACAAATATCTTAAATTTTGGCCAAGAATAGCGCTAAAAGGTCTTTTTTAGTATCTTAAACGTTAATTTTGAGGCAATTATGATCGCATTTTTAAGAGGCCATTTTGTTCAATTATCCCCTGCTAAACTTATCGTGGATGTAGGGGGTGTAGGGTATGAAGTAAATATTAGTTTACATACCTATGAAGCTATTTCTAAAAAAGAAAGTGGGCAGCTACATACCTATTTGCATATCACCGAAAATTCCCAGGTACTTTTTGGTTTTCATGAATTGCAGGAGAAGGAATTGTTCCTTCATTTAATAAGCGTTTCTGGAGTAGGTGCAAGCACCGCTAGAATGATGTTATCAGGTTTAAGGCCCGATGAAATAATTCGTGCCATCGTGCAGGGAGATGCGAGACAATTAGAAGCGATTAAAGGGATTGGTAAAAAATCGGCAGAAAGATTAGTACTTGAATTGAAAGATAAACTTTCAAAAATTAGTATGAACAATAATCCGTTGGGTGGATTTAGTGTTGCTCAAGTAAATCCACATCAGGATGCGATTCAGGCTTTGATTTCTTTAGGTATTCAAAAAGCAATTGCTGAAAAGGCGGTTGATAAAACCATCAAGGCGGAAGGTGACCAGTTAAGCTTGGAGACATTGATTAAAGCGGCGCTTAAGAATTGTTAATTACTAATGTTATTTCATTGAAACCATTTAAAGTATTTATTTTTATTGTACTAGCGCTTTTGCTTAAGGCGCCATTGAGTGCACAGGTAAATAATAACTTGAAAGTTTCGGATACCACAAAAAAAAGTAATCAAGACTCGCTACGGTATGCTATTAAAGACAGACGAGGTGATTTCCTTTCACAACCCAGCAATAATCCATTTGATTTAAGAGATACCAGCTTAATAAAGAGAAACGTGGAGTATGATCCTGTAACAAAGCAGTATTTTATTAGGGAGTTTGTTAATGGCAGATTAACTAAAGTGCCAGCAAGTTTAAGTTTCAAAGATTTTTGGAAATTAAAATCCGATAAAGATGAAAAGGCATACTTCTCTTATCGTGCTAATTCACTAGGCGTTTTAAATAGAAAAGTAACACGCCCTAAGGTTAAAGTATTTGATAGTTATTTTGATCGTTTATTCGGAAAGACAGGCTCCGATCTAAAATTAGATTTTAAACCAGTAGGAGAAATTAATATTAAAGCTGGCTATCAGGGGCAAACCGTAATGAATCCAACCCTGCCAGAACGTGCTAGATCTAATGGAGGTTTTGATTTTGACGCGAGTACTAATTTTAGTATGAACGCAAGTATTGGAGACAAATTAAAATTCCCTGTGAATTTTAATACGCTTTCCAATTTAGGGTTTGATAATCAAATAAAATTAAATTATAAAGGGAAGAAGGATGAGATTATAAAAAGTATTGAGGCCGGTAATATTAATTATATTTCAAGAAGTGCATTAATTCCAAGCACTCAAAATTTATTTGGTGTTAAAACGCAATTGCAATTTGGACGCTTATTTATAACAGCAGCCATTGCCAATCAAAAGTCACAAAGACAGTCTATGAATTTGCAAGGCGGAGCAGCTACGCAGAAGTTTCAAAAACGTTTGAACGATTATGAGGAAAATCGCCACTTTTTATTAGCACAATTTTTTAGGAATAATTACAATAAGGCAATGTCAACCTTGCCCTTAATTAATTCTCAGGTACAAATTAAGCGTATTGAAGTTTGGATCACCAATCGAAATGGGCAAACAACGAATTCAAGAGACGTAGTGGGTTTAGCAGATTTAGGGGAGCCAAAGCCAAATTCTACAAAATGGCAGGGTACATCCAGTCCCTTTGCCGATAATAGTGCAAATAATTTATATGCTACCATTACTAATAATCCCAATGCTAGAAATTCTGCAGGCATAGCTTCTATTTTAACAGAAGAGGGTATGCGTTCCGCGGAGGATTATGAAAGAACCTTTGCAAGAAAATTAACGCAGAATGAATATTTTTTCAATCCTCAAATAGGTTTCTTATCCTTAAATATTCCATTGCAGGCCGATGAAGTATTGGGCGTTGCTTATCAGTATACCTATAATGGTAAACTGTATCAAGTTGGTGAATTTTCGGATAATGTTGCTTTAAATCCGGACAATGGGGTACAACAAATTTTATTCTTGAAATTGTTGAAAGCAACCACACAAAGAACCGATTTACCTATTTGGAATTTGATGATGAAGAACGTGTATTCTTTGGATTTATTTGGTTCCATTCAACAGCAGGATTTTCAATTGAATGTATTATATGATGCACCTAGTGCTGGTTTAAAAAGGTATCTGCCATTGACAAGTAAGGCGGTAGAAGGGCAGTCCTTATTAAAATTATTACAATTAGATAGATTAAACAATCAGAATGACCCACAACCAGACGGTTTATTTGATTATGTGGAAGGGTATACAGTGTTATCAAATATGGGACGCATTGTTTTTCCTTTATTAGAACCCTTTGGTGATGATTTAAAAAATATTGCGTTTAAGGATATAGATAGTGCAACGATTAATAAGTATATTTTTCCGCAATTATATCGTAAGATTAAAGCAGAAGCGCAAACCTATAATAATCTAGATCGATTTGTTATGGAAGGGCAAGTTAAGGGGAGTAGTGGAGGTGCTGAAATTAGTTTGAATGCATTTAATGTGCCTCCAGGTTCAGTAACGGTGAGGGCAGGTGGACAAATTTTAAAAGAAGGAACAGATTATATAGTTGATTATGGTTCTGGCACCGTGCGTATTATTAATCCGGGTATTTTAAGTTCTAATATACCTGTGAATGTTTCCTTTGAAAATAATATTGGTTTCGGTTTTCAGGAAAGAGGATTTAGGGCTTTGCGATTAGATTATTTAGCAAGTAAAGATTTTAATTTTGGTTTTTCAACACAAAGATTAAGCGAACGTCCATTTTTCACGAAAACAAATTTTGGATCTGATCCCATCAAAAATTCAATGTATGGTTTTGACTTTAATTATAAATCCGAATTACCTGCTGTAACCAATTTATTAAATAAGTTGCCATTTTATAAAACAAAAGCAAAGTCTTATATCACAGCCAATGGGGAAGCGGCTTATTTACAACCAGGACATGCGCAACAAATTGGGAGAGGGGGAAGTGGTGTTGTCTACTTAGATGATTTTGAAGCAACCCGTACCGATATTGATTTACGTTTCCCATTTACGGCATGGGCCTTGGCTTCTACTCCGATGGATAGATTTGCAGAAGGCAACTTGTCAAATAATATTGACTATAATAAAAATAGAGCAAGACTTTCTTGGTACACTATTGAGCCTACTTTACAGGATCCCAATAGCCCTAACAACCCAATGAATAATAATAAGCCATTAATAAGTGATCCTAGGGTAAGGCAGGTATTTACGAACGAGTTATTCCCCAATAAAACAACTAATTTAACCGATGTTCAATTGCCTACTTTTGATTTAACGTATTATCCTAAGGACAGAGGACCCTACAATTATAATTTCAAAGATTTAGACAATTCCGGCAAGTTTAGAAATCCGGCGGATAAGTGGGGCGGTATTATGCGTGCCTTAGATCAAACCGATTTTGAAACTAGTATCATTGAATATGTTGAGTTCTGGGTACAGGATCCATTTATTAAATCACCAGCAAGCAAAGGTAAGTTGGTGCTGAACTTAGGTAATTTAAGTGAGGATATATTAAGAGACGGAAGACGTTTTTATGAAAATGGTATGCCAACCCCCACCATCCCAGCACAAATAGATAGTTCTGTTTGGGGTAAGGTCCCGATTAATCCCATTCAGGTGACCAATGCGTTTAGTAATAATGCGGAAGATAGAAAGTTTCAGGATGTGGGATTGGATGGTATGAATGACGATGAAGAGAAAGTGAAACGTTCCAGCGTAATTGGACAAATAAGTAATTCGGTAGTCTCACAGCAATTTATAAAAGATCCTTCTGCCGATAACTATGTGTGGTATAGAGATGCGCAATATGACGCTGCCAATGCAGGTATATTAAGCAGGTATAAATATTTTAACAATCCGCAAGGTAACTCTGCCATTGCAGGGACAAGTCAATTTAGTAGCGCATCTACTTTACTTCCTGACAATGAGGATTTAAACAGAGACAATACTTTAAATGAATCCGAAGCTTATTTTGAATATGAAATACCATTACAAAAAAATAGTATGGGAGTAGGTGTTACAAAATATGTAACGGATAGTAAAACGGTGAATGTGACTTTAGCGGATGGATCAAAGAGTATGGAAAATTGGTATTTATTTAGAGTGCCCGTTAAATCTTATTCCGATGTAGTGGGAGGTATTAAAGATTTTAAATCTATTCGATTTGTAAGGATGTACATGACTGGATTTGAAGACTCTATTACACTTCGTTTTGCAAAATTAAGTTTAGTGCGTAATCAGTGGAGACAATATTTGTATGACGTGGATAGTACGGGTAATTATACGCCACTCTCTGCTAGCAATACGCTAGTAAATACCATGGCGGTGAGCATTGAAGAAAATGGAAGTAGAACACCCGTAAATTATATTATTCCACCTGGCATTGAACGTGTTCAATTGTTAAGTAATAATGGAGTGAATTTATTGCAGAATGAGCAGTCTTTAAGTGTGCAAGTGCAAAATTTCGAAAAGGGTAAATCACCAAGAGGAGTATTTAAAACCATGAATGTAGATATTAGAAGGTATGGCAAGTTGTCTATGTTCTTGCACGCAGAAAATAAATCTAATATTAGTCAGGTGGAAAAAGGCGCCATTACTGCTGTGATAAGAATTGGTCAGGATTTTCAAAATAACTATTATGAGATAAGGATACCATTAACCACCACCAAACAAAAAGTGTATGCCAATGCAGAGTCAAACCTAGTATGGCCATTGGAGAATGAATTAAACTTGAGTTTAAATGATTTAGTGAATTTGAAATTAGAACGTGACAAACAACGTTATTCTTATACCTCTAAATTTTCGAAACAACAAGATGGTGTATTCCCTAATAACGTACAAACCTATTCAGTAATGGGTAATCCTAATTTAGGGGAAGTGCGAGGGGTTTTAATTGCATTTGAAAATACCAGTACGCAACAGCAAATTGATGCAGAAATGTGGATCAATGAAATGCGTTTATCCGACTTAGATGAAAGAGGTGCATGGGCTGCATTGGGTAGAATGGATTTAATTATGGCCGATTTAGGAACCATTGCGGTTTCGGTAAATAATAGAACTGCAGGCTTTGGTACCATTGAGCAAAATATGAACCAAAGGGCAAAAACAGGGTTAACGCAACTAGATGTGGCAACAAATATTGATGCTGGAAAATTATTACCTAAAGCAACTCGTTTGTCATTGCCAGTTTTCGCAAGTATCAATAAATCTATTGAAACTCCATTATTCGATCCTTTTGATAAGGATGTTTTGTATCAAGATAAATTGAATAATTTAACGGGTGCCATAAAAGATTCAGTACGGAATGCTTCTGCCGATCAAACTACCATTAAGACTTTGAATTTTACCAATGTCCGTTTTATGCCAGGACAAAAAACATCCTTATTAAGTATCAGCAATTTAGATTTTAGTTATTCTTATTCTCAGTTGATTCAAACCAGTCCATTAATTGAAGAGAATAAATTAACAAAGCAACGTGGCGCAATTGGATATACCTATAATCACAATGGAAAATCAATTGAGCCCTTCAAAAAAGTATTAAAAAATGCTTCTTCTTGGTTCGCATGGGCTAGAGACATTAATATAAATCCTTCCCCTAGCTTAATTAGTTTTAGAACAGTATTAGATAGGCAATACGGGGAGTTTACGCCAAGAGTGGTAAGCTCTTATGATGGTACTACCGAAAAAGCGGAAACCACCTACAATAAGTATTTTACCATGGTGAGATTGTTTAATATGCGTTGGCCATTAACAAGGTCTTTGAATTTAGATTTAAATGCCACGATGAATTCAAGAATAGATGAGCCAGATGGCCCTATCAATTCACAAGCTAAGCGAGACTCTATCAATAGAATGTTATTAGGTGCAGGGCGTAATACTTTATACAATCAAAGATTTGGTTTACGCTATGATTTACCAACTAATAAATTTCCACTTACCAATTGGATTAATTCAAGTTATAATTTTGCAACCAATTACAATTGGATAGGGGCAAGTAGACTCGCGCAAACCTTAGGCAATACCATTGAGAATTCCATGTCGCAACAAGTGACTGCTCAATTTAATTTCTTAAGTTTTTATAAAAAGTCTAAATATTTAAATGCAGCACTTACCAATGGATTCAATAATGGCAGACAAGATATTTCCAATCCATTGGGAACAAAATTAATTTTAACCAAAGAGGAAGCCTTGGCAGGGTTAGGAGGTAAGGCCAAGGATTCTGCATTGAAAAAATGGAGAGAAGATAAAAGACAGGAAAGAATTGCTAAAAGAATTTTAAAAGAAAATGAACCCATCAATGTACCAGGCCCATTAAAAACGATTGCGCGCTTTTTGACTATGGTGCAAACCGCAAATTTAGATTATACGGAAAACTTTAATAGTCGTTTACCAGGGTATATGTCTGGCGTTCAGTTTGTAGATAAATCATTCACAGGCTTATCGCCAAATATCGATTATATGTTTGGTAGACAGCCCGATACGGCTTGGTTAAATGTACAAGAAAAGAAAGGCAACCTAACAAAGGATCCAGCTTTCAATTTAATGTTTAGACAAACCTTTGATCAAAAATTTTCGGCAAGAGTAATGATAGAGCCCTTGCCATCATTAATTATTGACGTCAATTTTAATAAAACATTTTCTAAAGAATATTCCGAATTATACAAGGATACTAGCTATAATTTTAATGGAATAAGAACCCATGCCAATCCGTTATCTGCAGGTGGGTTTAACATTAGTTATATGGCATTGAATACTTTTTTTGAAACACATGATCCCAATGAAATTTCATTACAGTTTAAAGCTTTCCAAAGTTATCGAACCATTATTTCACAAAGATTGGGAGAGGGTAGTGTAGATGCGGCCGGTTATACAAAGGGCTATGGAAGATATGCGCAAGATGTACTGATCCCTTCATTTATAGCAGCCTATACTGGACAGGATCCTAAAAAAGTTTCCTTGGTCAATGAAAGTAATGGTAATATTAGATCTAATCCATTTGGAGGGATGTTTCCAAAGCCCAATTGGAATATTATGTACACGGGGCTTTCTAAATTGCCAGGCTTATCCGAATATTTTACCAATATTACTTTAACCAATGGGTACAATGGTAGTTTAGCTATGAATAGTTTTACCAGCTCACTTAATTTTGCAGATGATCCAACTAGAAGAGGAACGCCTACCTTCTTAGATCCCATTAGTAAAAACTATATCCCTTACTTTTTAATTCCGAATGTTACCATTAGCGAAAGAATGGAGCCCTTAATTGGAATTAATATCACAACAGTGAATCAATGGTCCATGCGTTTTGAATATAAAAAGAGCAGAATTTTATCCTTAAGTTTAATTGACTATCAATTAAGTGAAAATAATAGCAAAGAATGGGTGGTGGGTGCAAGCTGGCGTAAAAAGGGATTGAAACTTCCATTTAAAATACCAGGTTTTGGTAATAGTAAACTAAGTAATGATTTGACATTCCGATTTGACATGTCCATGCGCGATGTTTACAATAGTAATAGTAGATTGGATCAAACCAATGCCTATGGTACAGGTGGTCAAAAAGAAATCACCTTACAGCCTTCTATTGATTACGTCTTAAATAGTAAAATCAATTTAAGATTCTTCTTTGATCAACGTAGGGCTACTCCATATATATCTTCATCTCCCCCAATCGTAAATACAAGGGCAGGAGTGAATGTTAGAATTGCTTTGTAAAGGCCCATTTCATCATGGTCTTCCAATTTACTTTCTTGCCATACATTAAAATGCCTGTTCTGTAAATTTTACCACTTAACCAAGTAGTAAATAAGAATCCTGCAATTAATACGAACATACTCAAAGCCAATTCCCAATAAGTAACCGCACTAGGAACGCCATAAGCAATTCTGGCCATCATCACCATGGGAGAACTAAATGGGATGATACTTGCCCAAAATGCCAACGGGGTATTCGGATTCTGGGTAACCATATTGGTAATTAGGTAAGAAAAAATAATAGGCATGGTAATAGGAAACATTAAGCTTTGTGCATCCTGTGGATCTTCGTTTACAACGCTTCCAACTGCAGCAAATAATGCAGAATAAAATAAATAACCGCCTAAGAAATAAAATATAAAACAGCCAATAATTAACGGCCAGTTAGCCATTGCGATCGTGTGTTGCATATCGTAAATACGCATTGCCGATTCACTAGCTTGCGCCATTCCTGCGGCACCTCCCATTTGACCATTGGTTTGTTGCAATGTGGTAACCTGATTCTGCAAGTCGGCAGGAAGTAATCCCATTCCAACACTTGTTAGGGTGGTAATGAGTATAATCCAAAGTATAAATTGGGTTAATCCCACAGCACCAATACCAATAATTTTTCCAAGCATCAATTCAAAGGGCTTCACGCTACTAATAATAACTTCGGCAATACGATTGGTTTTTTCTTCCATCACGCCGCGCATGACCATGGTGCCATATATGAAAAGGGTGATATAAATTAAAAAACCACTTGCATATCCAATGCCCATAGCGAGACCTGCGTTACTTTCTTTACTTGCGTTTCCTTTGTCCTCATAAGCTTTTAGTTCGGCATATTGCGAAGCCTTATGAATTGAATCCAATACAGTCTGGCGAATCCCAGCGCTCTGTAACATTTGATCCTCAATAGCATTATTAATTTTATCACTAATACTATTTTGCATCATTAAGCCCATAGATTTTTTGGACCTAAGTATATAGTTTGTTTTCTGAGTGCTATCAAATTTAGGTAGGATTAAAATATCGGTATATCCTTTACTGCTATAGTTGCTAGTGTCTATATTTTGAGGAAATTCAAAATCAATTTGACCAGTATTTTTTAAGGAATTTTTAATAAATCCGTTGGGGTCCACCACTGCTATTTTACGATGTTCTGTTCCTGTAGAGGTTAAATAGGCACTGCCAAAAATGAGTCCAATAATTAATAAAGGCATTAAGAAAGTAACGAGTAAAAAACGCTTGTTTTTTACCCTTGTTGTGTATTCTCTTTGTATGATGAGCCAAATTTTGCGCATAAAGTAAGTTTAAATTAAATGTTTTGAAAAGCCCTGGCAGTAGCGTGTGTGGATTCTACCAATTTAATGAATATTTCATTTAAAGAAGGCAGCAATTCATTGTAAGCAACAATATTATGGTTGTTATTAATTAAATGTGTTAGCACTTGGTTAGAGTCATGCCCATCATTAATTTTTACAAACACCTTATTGCCTTCTTTTCTTACAATCGAAAAAGTAGGGTTGTCGGAGATATGATCAATTTGATTGGTCTCAATAGAAAAAATATTTTCTTTAAACTGCTGCTTAATATCAGCAACCGTTCCGTCTAATATTTTTTTACCCAAATTCACGAGTACAATATGGTCGCAAATTTCTTCCACCTGTTCCATTCGGTGCGTACTAAATATAATGGTAGATCCTTTTTTTGCTAATCCATAAATTTCATCTTTAATGAGGTTGGCATTTAATGGATCCAAGCCACTAAAAGGCTCATCCAAAATAATAAGCTTGGGTTCGTGCAAAACGGTAATTACAAATTGAAGCTTCTGACTCATTCCTTTACTCAGGTCTTCTACCTTTTTATTCCACCAGCTTTCCATTTCTAATTTCTTAAACCAGTAAATTATTTTTTCAGTGGCATCTGCTTTAGAAAGTCCTTTTAACTGCGCTAGATACAATGCTTGTTCTCCAATTTTCATCTTTTTATACATTCCACGCTCTTCAGGCATGTAGCCAATCTTACTAATATCTTCTGAAGGGTTAAAAGGCTTACCCTCTAACATAATTTGCCCCTCATCCGGGTAAAAAATACCTGTAATCATTCTCAGGAGGGTGGTCTTACCCGCTCCATTGGGACCCAGTAGACCAAAAATGCTTCCTTTTTCAATGTCAAATGAGATATCATCTACTGCTTTTTGGGTAGCATAATATTTCTTTAAATGTTGCAGACTTAATAATGTATCCATAGGTAGGAATTTGAAAGCAAATATATTGGTAATTCGAGAGAACCCATGCCTCATTTTAAGGACGGGTTAATTTAGAGGAATAGCGCTATAAAAAAAGGATAATAGGCTATATTCGTTAAAATTTTAGACCATGTTCAAAAAGAATATATTATTTAGTTTCATTTTATTGGCAGCTTTCATAGGGCTTAGTAGCTGGGGTTTTTTGGTGCATCGTACCGTAAACCAATTGGCTGTTTATAATTTGCCTGCTCCTTTACAGGGCTTTTTTCACGCGAATATGGAATACTTAGTAGAGAATGCACCAAGACCAGACAATAGAAAAAGATTTGATAAAACAGAGGATACCAAACATTATATTAATGTAGAGCAGTTTGGACCAAATGCGATGAATGAAATGCCATTGGATTGGGCTACGGCAGTTAAAAAATATACTGCCGATACTTTAAAAAAATATGGTTGGGGACCTTATAATATTATGGTTCAAATGGATCTTTTAACAGCTGCATTTAAGTCCAAAAACAAGGATAGTATTTTGTTTTATACGGCTGATTTAGGGCATTATATTGGTGACTTGCATGTTCCTTTGCATACCACTAATAATTATGATGGGCAACTTACAGGACAAAAAGGATTACATGGATTATGGGAATCCTATATACCTGAACTTTCTATTAGCCAATATGACCTTTATAATAAACATGCCGCGGTCTATTTGAAAAATCCAGCGGAAGCATTATGGAAAGATATTCGCAAAGCCAATGCTTTATTGCCTGAGATATTTGCCAAGGAAACTCAATTAACATCAAAATTTACTCCAGACACTAAGTATAAAACGCAGATGCGATATGGCAAGGAAGCAAAAGTATATAGCAAAGAATTTGCCCAGGCGTATGCCACTGAACTTGGACCAACTATTAATGGGCAATTAATTGCGTCTGCCAATATGCTTACAGATTTTATTTACACGGCATGGGTAAACGCTGGTAAACCCAATTTAGAAACGACAAGAGCAGTTTCTCAGCAGTTAGACGAAGAATTAAAAGCATACAAGTCTAATCAACTGATAAAAAATGGCTTATTGCTGTCTAAAAAAGTTAAGACTAAAGAAGAAGATTAGCCAAAAAAAATAATTATTGTAATTGGCTTGCAATAGCGACTGCTAATTTTTGGCCATCCATGGCAGCGCTCACAATGCCGCCTGCATAGCCAGCACCTTCTCCACAGGGGTATAAGTTTTTAACTTGAGGGTGCTGAAAATTATCGGCGTCTCGGGGTATTCTTACCGGCGAGGAGGTTCTACTCTCTGTGGCTACTACAATTGCATCATTGGTATAATAACCTTTCATTTTTTTGCCGAATGCTTTGAATCCCTCCTGTAAAGTATGGTGAACAAACGCTGGTAAAATACTGCTCATGTCGGCTGTTCGCAGACCCGGTAAGTAACTTGCATCGGGTAAATTTAAGGAGGTTTTATTGGTGCAAAAATCCACTAACCTTGCAGCCGGCGCTACTTGAAGGCCACCGCCCATTTCAAATGCTTTATTTTCTACATATCGCTGAAAATCAAGTAATAATAATGGGTCCGCATAATTAATACTAGATTTTAAATTACGATTATTTTGACCCTGTTTTGCCAAAAAATCACCTGCTGTGGCTAAGTCTATTTGAACCACCATGCCGCTATTGGCATAAGGATTATCTCTTTTACTTGGGCTCCATCCATTCACTACAATTTCTCCTGGAGCAGTGGCTGCGGGAGCAATGATTCCACCTGGGCACATACAAAAACTAAACACACCACGGTCGCTTACTTGCTCCACTAAACTATAAGCAGCAGGGGGTAAGTTGGGACCTCGGACGGCACAATGATATTGGATGCCATCTATGTTAGATTGTGGATGTTCCACCCTAACTCCAAGAGCGAATGGTTTGGCTTCTATTAATATGTCCTTTTGTTTGAGGAGCATAAAAATATCTCTAGCCGAATGCCCGGTAGCAAGAAGTAAAGCTTCCGTTGGAAAATGGTCACCGTCTGCTGTAATGGTTTCTTTAATTTCCCCATTTATAATGACTAGGTCTACTAGTTTTTTCTCAAACAACACTTTTCCGCCACAGCGTTCAATTTGTTCCCGCATTTCAGAAATGATATGAGGAAGTTTATTGGTGCCAATATGGGGGTGGGCTTCATATAAAATACGTTCATCTGCTCCAAACTGATAAAAGAGTCTTAGAATCTTATCAATGCTTCCGCGCTTATTGCTTCGGGTATATAATTTACCATCACTATAGGTTCCTGCACCGCCTTCCCCAAAGCAATAATTACTCTCGGGGTTCACAATCCCTTCCTTATTTAATTTAGCTAAATCGCGCCGCCTAGAACGGACATCTTTCCCTCTTTCTAATACAATGGGCCTTAGCCCTAATTGAATACATTCGAGGGCTGCAAAAAGGCCAGCTGGTCCTGCTCCAATAATGATCACTTCCTTTGCATTATTGGGTAAGGTAGGAAATTCAATTTTATCTTGGAAACGGTTGCTGGGAGGTTCGTTTATAAATGCCAGAATGGTAAGGTTTATCCAAACCTGTTGGCGACTTCTTGCGTCTATAGATTGTTTGAGCACATGATAGCCCGAAATGGCTTCTTGTTTTTGTCCAATGGCTTGGGCTAAAATAGATACAAGATGGGAAGCATTGGCTGCCTCCTCGGGCTTAACGCGAAGTTGAATGGTCTTTTGCATGGGTTAGGTTTTTATCCTAAAAAAATGCCGGAGTGCTTTTGTGAAGCGATTGTTTAAAAAGGAAGGTCGTCCCCTGATTCGCCTGGAGGCATATCAAAGTAGGCATTATCAGTAGGGGCAGTATCTCCACCTAATGAAACGGCTTCCATGCGCCAAGCATCAAGGTTGGTAATATAGTTGTCCTTACCATCTTTATTCCATTTAGACCCTTTAATATTAAACAACACTTTTACAGTGTCCCCTAAGTTAAAGCGATCAGGCATAGCGGTTCTATCTTGAACAGATTGAAACTTTACATAATTGGTAATGATCTTACCATTGATGTCGTCTGTCTTTTCAATCACAAATTCTCTAGTCTTAAAGGTTTCTTTTCTTTGTACCGTGTCGTATTTGGCAATTAATTTACCGGTTAATTCGTAGCTCATAGTTATAATTAAGTAGGTAAAGGTAGGGTAAAAGCTTAAAACTTTGTACCCCTAGGTATAAAAGCAAATAGGCATTCGTTTTTGGTATAAAAAAAATACTTAAAAAAAAGTGGATAAAGTCTCTTTTTGTTAGAAATTACTTTATCTTGAATGCCTGTTAAATTATCGAAATAAGGGTTAAATGGAGTGTTTTTAGGACATGTAAAAAAAACCAAATAAAAAAGTTTTTTTTTCAACAATTCTTTTGAATATTCGCATTCTGATTAACAATTCGATAATATCAGGCAAAGGGTAGAATAATCTTTTTTCACTATATAAAGGGTTCGTAAGTAAAATGGCTAAGAGCGCAGAATTAATTTGGAGCAATTGTCTAAAAATCATTAAAGATATTGTCGAATGGCAACACTTTAAGACATGGTTTGAACCAATTCAACCCGTTGACTTAAAAGACAACGTATTAATGATACAGGTGCCTAGCCAATTTTTTTATGAGTACATCGAAGAGCATTACGTTAATTTATTAGCCAAAACCCTTAAGCGTGAATTAGGAAAAGAAGCAAGATTGGAGTACCGTATTATGGTGGACAGCGGTAACAACAAAAAAGGATCCATGGATTTGCCAGCAAGTGGCATGAAAACATACAATAACAACGAGATGAATTTCCCGTTGGTAATTGATAGTCCTGTTAAGAATCCGTTTGTGATTCCAGGGTTAAAGAAAATGCAGATTGACCCTCAATTAAACCATAATTACACATTTGACTCTTATATAGAAGGCGATTGTAACAGGGTAGCGCGCCGTGCTGGTAAAACAGTGGCCGAAAAACCTGGGGCCAACTCCTTTAACCCATTGGTGATTTATGGTGGGGTAGGTTTGGGTAAAACTCACTTAGCACAAGCTATTGGAAACGACGTAAAACGCGTGCATCCAAACAAAGTGGTTTTATATGTGAGTTCAGAAAAATTTATTAATCAGTTCCAAGATCATAGTCGCAATAACGCGATCAATGACTTCATACATTTTTATCAATTAATAGATGTTTTGATTATTGATGATGTACAGTTCTTTAACAGGGCTGAAAAATCTCAGGATGCATTTTTCGCCATCTTTAACCACTTACACCAAAGTGGAAAGCAATTGGTATTGACTTCTGATAAAGCGCCTAAGGATTTAGAAGGATTACAAGAACGTTTATTAAGTCGTTTCCGTTGGGGTTTGAGTGCCGACATTCAAGTGCCAGACTACGAAACGCGTATAGAGATATTAGAGAAGAAGATGAAGGCAGACGGCTTAGAAATGCCTAAGGAAGTTGTGAAGTATGTGGCATATAATATCAATACCAATGTTAGAGAATTAGAAGGTGCCTTAATATCCTTATTAGCGCAGTCTTCATTGAATAAGAAAGAGATTGACGTTGAATTAGCAAAGAAGGTATTACGCAACTTTGTGAAAACAAGTAGCAAGGAAATTACCATTGACGCGATTCAGAAAATGGTTTGTGAATTCTTTGAAGTGCCTTACGATAAGTTATTACAAAAAACACGTAAGCGTGAAATTGTACAAGCACGTCAAATTACCATGTACTTAGCAAAAGCGTTTACGAAGAACTCATTAAAGACTATTGGGGAACACTTTGGTGGTCGCGATCACACTACAGTGATACACTCTTGCCAAACGGTGAAGGATTTAATGGACACCGACTCTATGTTTAGAGAGAATGTAATGGAGTTAACGCAGAAGGTTCAGTTGGCTGCGATGTAGTTCAAAATCAAATAAGTAGCACAAAAGTGGGTGCTTGAAAAATATAATGGACCGGAACGAACTTTATTTAGTTTATTCCGGTCTTTTTTTAGGAATTTAAAGAAACCCTGCTTATTTTTGCAGCCCTCGAATGAGGTCCGGAGGAGAGGTGGATGAGTGGCTGAAATCAGTAGTTTGCTAAACTGCCGTACGGGTTAAACTGTACCAAGGGTTCGAATCCCTTCCTCTCCGCACTTAATTTTAGTTCTTTTTGTTTTTATTTTGAGATGATCACCGGTTTAAAATATTTATAACGCAAGTTATAATGGAAC
>Ga0209107_10000846_pt1 | contig 17396 bp, 13 predicted proteins | sample LakErihyJuly2011_2_FD_187460 | JGI IMG/M metagenome (GOLD analysis project Ga0209107, IMG submission 187460) | Freshwater microbial communities from dead zone in Lake Erie, Canada - CCB hypolimnion July 2011 (SPAdes) (version 2) | ecosystem: Environmental > Aquatic > Freshwater > Lentic >... | reverse complement strand
GGCACGAGCCGAAGACCGCCAGCCTTCCCCCTGGATGAACCGGCTTCTGCATCGCCTGTTCGTCGGGCTGGCATTTTGCCGCGTGCCCTTTCCCTTTGGCGTGAGTTTGCTCCTAGTTGCGCGCCGCCGCTGATTCGATGCAATCGTCAACCAAGATTGATGTCTGGATTGCCGCGCTGCTGACAGGGGTGGCAGGGCTTATATTTTACCCTTTTGCGTCCATCGGGGTGGATCCCCACCACGACGGCATAATGCTCAAGCCTGCTATGGATGTGTTGTCGGGGCAGGTGCTCCAACGCGATACGTTTAGTCAATATGGCCCGCTGACTACTTATTTACAGGCGCTTGCGCTGGCCTTTTCGCCTACGCTACTGAGCCTGCGTCTGCTAACGGTGGCGGCTTACGCGGGGAGTCTGGGCCTGCTTTACTTGGCTTGGCGAGGGCTACTTCCCCGCGTGTTAGCCCTCACGGCCGTGCTGCTTTTCTTGGTGAGTGTTCCGTTCTTTATTCCCTATATAGTGATGATTCCTTGGTCATCCACGTTGGCTCTTTTTTTTCAATCGCTAGCGCTACTTGCGTTGATGCGTTTGGTGGCCGGTAGTTTTCCGGGTGTTTGGGCGTGGGTGTTAGGTTTTGCCTGCGCTTGCACCCTCTGGTGTCGACAGCCAGTTGGTATTATTTTAACAGCAAGCGTGGCCGTGATTGCGGTGGGTCTTCACTTAACGGGGTGGCGACATCCGCACAGTTCTACAACGCGAATGTGGGGACGGTTTGCCGCGGGTTTTGCGGCAGTAACGGTTCTAATGCTCGGGTATTTGGCAGCGAATGGGGCCTTATTTGCTTGGTGGGAGCAGACTATTGTTTGGCCACGGCGTTGGGCTGCGGTGGCGGGAACGAGTCATTTCCCTTCCATTTTTAAGTTCTGGTTTTTACAGATCGGTGTTCTCATCTTTGTCGGTGTGCTCGGCCTAGCCTTGGCACCGTCTTTGATAAGGCGTTTTCGTGTGAAATTCCCTTTATCAGTCGATCTCGTTTGGTGGGGCTTATTGGTGTTGTTTTATTGGGTGTTTGGCAGGGACTGGGTGCGTACATCTCTGCTGATTGAGCAAGGTGGTTGGAGGCCGCTCATTCTGGTGCTAATCGTACTACTCTCGCTTGCCGTTGTTTTTAGTGTGATCGTGCCGTCGAAAGGCGGTCGCCCTGATTGGTATTATCTATTATCGTCTCTGAGCGGAATATCCCTGGGAAGTGCAGCGCAAATTTTTCCCATGCCATGCGTCAACCATGTTTTTTGGGCGTTGGCTCCTGGGTTTGGTTTGATCGTTTGGCTTATTTGCAAGTGCTTAAATCTTTCGCCCAGTAAGTGTGCCCTTTTTATATTGGCTCTGCTTACCCCTGCAGCTTACGACAAATACAATTGGGCCAGATTAAACCTGAGCCTGCCTAGGCATGAGTTGTCAGGCGTTTTAGTCGGGCTTCATGGGGAAGCTGATATAGCTGCTGCGATTACCCGGGTTCAGCGTAGTGTCGGTATGATATTAGAGCGGAATTCGAATCAAGCGGTTATACTTTACGGGGATGACGCCGTGTACCTCACATTTTTTAATAACCGCGAAAATCCATCTCCTTATTATGTGACTTGGCGTGAATTACTAACGATTGGGGATACCACCAAGCGTATGAACTATGTAGCAAAACATAAGCCGGTTATATTGATGAATGGCCCTAATGTGGCGCAATTAAATGTGGTCCCTGATGATTATGGGCTATTTATAAGCGAGTCCTTGCTCGACTTGAAAATTATGGTGCCGCGTCACGTTCTTGAGGAGTTAACTGCAGCAGCAAAAATCGAGCGCTAATATTTTTTAGTATGTCGAAATCAGACCTCTTTATTGCTTCTATACTGGCCCTTTTTTCTGGTCTTATCTTCTATCCCCTTGCCTCGTTGGGGGCGGATCCTCACCACGACGGCATCATGCTCAAGCCTGCCTTGGATGTATTGTCGGGGCAGCTTTTATTTCGCGACACGTTTAGCCAATACGGGCCGCTTACGACGTATTTACATGCTATGGCACTGGGCATCCAGCCAACACTGCTGAGCCTGAGATTGCTTACGGTGGCGGCTTACGCGGGTAGCCTGTTTTTCCTTTATTTATCCTGGCGCAGTTTACTTCCTCGCTCACTCGCGTTAGTCGCCAGCCTCCTGTTTATCGTTTATTTGCCGTATTATGGTTCAGATGGAATCATGTCACCATGGTCGTCCGTATTGGCTCTGTTGTTTCAGTCTGTGGCTGTCTGGGCTCTGTTGCGCATCTTGGACGGGCGCACTCACGCCGCTTGGGCTTGGACGCTGGGAATGAGCTGCGCCTGTACGCTCTGGTGTCGTCAGCCGGTCGGCATTATTCTCTCTGGCAGCATAGGGGTGATCGCGGTAGCGTTACATAGAGTGGGCTGGCGCAGTCCGGGTGTTGCGACGTGGCAGGTTTGGATGCGAGTCTGCACCGGCTTTACTGTCATTAGTGTGCTCATCTTGGGGCACCTCGCCATCAATGGTGCATTAGGGGCATGGTGGGTTCAGACGATCCTGTGGCCTCAACGTTGGGCGATCGGAGTAGATAAACGAAATTTCCCTTATCTGTCAGGGATGTTCCTTCGTTTGGATTACGCTGTCGGGCTCTTGGGGTTGCTCCTCGTGGGGGTGGCACCAGCTATCATTCGGCGTATTGGGGCGTCGATTCCCCGCTGGCTCGATTTTGCGTGGTTGGGCCTTTTGGGTGTGGCTTGCCTAGCTTTCCACATTTGGGATTCCCCTTGGATGCCCATGCATTGGGGCGGGTGGAATGTACTTGTTTTGGGGGGGATCGGATTGAATGCAGTACTGGTGTTAGCACCCTTTATCAGTAGGAGTAGGCGCGCAATAAATACTGATTATTATAAAATGGCTGCGCTTACTGGGGTCGCGCTCGGTTCAGCCGCCCAAATCTATCCCATCCCTTGCGCTCAACACATTTATTGGGCGCTGGCACCTGGTTTGGGGCTTTTTATTTACTTGTGTTGGCGCTGGTCACGAACCGAAGTTTGGGTTTGCTGCCTCGTTATGGTATCACTGCTACTGCCTGCCGTTTATGGGGAATATTGCTCGGGGCGAGACCGCATCAGCGATCAGACTGCAATCACGCTGGGATCACCTCCGGTGCTTAAAGGCATGCGAGTGGATCCGAATCAAGCCCAGGCATTACAACGCATCGACGCGGTGCTCCAGCCCTTGTTGGCGGCGAACCCAGATCGGCTCAGTCTGCTTTACGGTAATGACGCGCTGTATCTGACTTGGTTTAAAAGCGGGCCGAATCCAGTGCCGTACTATGTTAATTGGGCCAATTTACTGACGCGAGATGAGCAGCGGATACGCCTGATATTCCTGATTGAAAAGCAACCGGTCCTTTTTTTACACAACCAGCCAAATCCTGGCGTGGTGGAGAAATTTCTGCGTGCAGTAAACTATAAGGTCGTGCATAAAGAGCCCGAACTTGGATTGATGATAGCGCTACCGTGCACGCCTGAAGTACTGCATCTCACCCCTTAATGAAAACGATCTCCATTGTCACTGGTTGCTATAATGAAGCCGACAACTTCGACGAGTTCTTCCGCCGCGTCTGGGCGGTCACCGCGCGGTTTCCAAATTATAATTGGGAGCTGCTGGTGATTGATAATTGCTCGACCGATGGCACGCAGGAACTGTTGCGCCGAGTTGCGGAGGGTGAGTCGCGGCTCAAGGTCATCTTTAATATTCGTAATTTCGGGCATATTCGATCTCCCAGCCACGGGATTCTTCAAACTCGGGGTGACGTGGTTATTTTTATGGCGTCCGACTTGCAGGATCCTCCTGAATTAATCGAACAGTTTATCCCCCATTGGGAGGCGGGAATTAAGGTTGTGGCCGCCATCAAAGAGCAAAGTGAGGAGTCGCCGCTTTTTTTTATGGTACGTAAGGCCTATTATCGTACGGTAGCGCGACTGTCCGATGTGGATTTACTGACCAATTTTACGGGATTTGGACTGTATGATCGTGAAGTGGTTGAGCATTTGCGTGCCGCCGACGATCCCTATCCCTACTTGCGAGGACAAATTTCGGAGTTGGGTTATCCTGTCGCCCGCATTCCTTTTGTACAACCGTTGCGCAAGCGCGGGTTCACTAAAAATAATTTCTATACGCTGTTTGATATAGCGATGTTGGGCTTTACCAACCACACCAAGGTGCCGTTGCGTTTGGCGTCGATGATGGGGTTTTCCATGGCACTTTTTTGTTTTGGTGTGGGGTTGGTTTATTTTGTCTACAAACTGGTCAACTGGGGTAGCTTCTCGCTCGGCACGGCGCCAGTGGTCGTGGGGCTATTTTTTATCGGCTCTGTCCAGCTGTTTTTTATCGGGGTGTTGGGTGAATATATTGGGGCGATCCACACCAAGGTCACCAAGCGTCCGCTGGTGGTGGAGCGGGAGCGGCTTAATTTTTAAATAATACGGGTGGTGACGGCGATCAGGTCGCATTACCCGTTCGCTGCCGGTTTACTTTCGAGGTTCGCGGTCATTAAAGGCCGCTGGCGGTGGCAGGTTGGGCGCTGTGTTTTGCGGCAGGATCGCCAGTTCGACCCCTGCCGAATCGCGGAGTACCAGCATCCAGCGGTGGCCGGCCGGTAAGTTGTCGGGAGCTTGGATGGTTAACCACCGGCCCCCTTCCCGTGCCGTCATTACGGGCGGGGGCAGGATATAATTATACGCAGCAATATACAGGCTGCGCAAACTTGCTTGTGTTACTACGCCCAACTCTTTGTCCAAAGCCGTGAATATCTGGCCATCCTGGATGCGGAAGGTGCCCTCCGCGGGAATGGTTCGGTCTGTTTTGATCCAGACATCGTAGCCGGCTAATCGGATCGCTGGCTGGAAAGCTTTAAGTAAATAGTCTTTAAGCGGTCCGGTGGGGCCAAAGCCAGTCTCATACAAATAGTTTAAGTGATGCCTGTGGAGCACCACCATCGCCCGTGGATCGGCTTCCAGCCGCCGTTGGATCTCAACTTGTTGCTCCTCGTTCAGCAGACTGAACCAGTGGGTCGCGTTGGCTGCTGTGGGGGTGGGGCGCCCGCTCCAGATATTGAAGGAGAACATGCCCGGCAGGCTAAATACGGTGTCGGCATGCCGCCGCAGGTTTTGTTCGATGGCCTTTAGGTCATAAGCGATCAAGAAGTCTGGGCGCAGCAAGCGCGCCCCGGTGAGTTTAACGGCTACGCTGTTGCCCCAAAAGATATGGGCATATTGAGTCAATTGCGTGAGCAACACGCCAGTGAAGATCAGGGGTATGACGAGTAGGCCACGGCCTATGCGCGGAAAGAAAGTCCATAGGTAGCGGCAACATTCACTCCATCCGGTGATGATGAGCGTAATTCCCAAAAATGAGCCCCATGCCACCTGGGTTCCGGCCACCGGATACGCGTGCAGAGTTTGCCAGACGTAAACCAATGCCACCCACAGGCGGGCTTGCCCCCAACGAGGGTTTTCGTCACCGAGGGGAATGCACATCAGTGCGGCGAGAGATGGTCCCAAGGCCAATAAGAAGGTTTCTTGGCCGCCCGTCGTGATTGCGGTTGGGAGCTGTGCAAAAAAATAAAATCCGCCGAGCAGACGTAGGCCGACGATGATAGACGAATAGCGAGCGTGATGGCGCCATCGTGCTCCGACTATTCCGGCGCCAAGCAGGCCAAGCGCGAGCGCGGCCGCAGCAGGGGTAACCTTCGCCGGAAACGTGTAAACCCCCGGGTGGCGCAACGGTGCGAGCAGCACGCCTTCGAGCAGCGCCGCTGGCCCAGTACCCATTAAAAACACGAGCCCCACCACAAGTGCGGTCATCCCAACCGCAATGATCGCGGCCGGCCGCAGGTCGGCGGCGGTGGTCGGGGTAGGGGCCGGGCCACGGGCGTGGTGGAGTTGCCACAGCAGGCCTAAGGCGCTTGCTGCAAAAACCATTGCGTAGGCCATCGCCCAAGTCGCATCGGCGTGGGCGCGCATGAGCACCACTGGTACTAGCACGGTGGCGAGGGCCGCCAACCAAGTGCGATGGCGTTTAGTCTGCGCGTTACTCAAATCTCCGCCCACCACCAGCCACCAGCTTCCGAGCGCGCAAAGCAGCAGGCCGCCGACGTTGATCTTTATAAAGACCATCACCATGGCGATGGTCGTGACCACGGTGACCATGAGCGTCGTCCGGCCTCTGCGCACCAGTTCGGCACCCGCCAACGCCGCGACCGCCGACAGCAGCGCCAACAGGCTGCCGGGGTGGAACGGCTCATTGACGTTTTTCCCAAAAGTGAAAAACGTCAGTCCCGCCACCGCCAGTCCGGCGATTAAACTCCGGGTCATTCGCTGGGTGAGTACGCCCGCCACGCCGCAGGTGGCCACCCAGTAAAACAGCGTCAGCATTCGCCCCGTGTCGTGATTAAAAACAACTCCCGTTACCGCCTGAAGAGCTCGGTACCCAAGATAAAATAACGGCCCATATTGGGAGAAAACCCCGGTGTACAGGGGCTTGCCTTCACAAAACTGGCGCACCGACCAGAGCACGTAGCCCTCGTCGTCATAAATCATGTAATTCGTGGCGATCAGCGTAAAACCGAGCGCGCCCAGTAACGCGAGCGCCACACACCATGCAGCGACGATGAGTGGCCTCCTAGCGATCATGTTTTGGCATCAGCGGGCTCACGCACCACGTACAGCGGCCGGCGCTTCACTTCGTCATAGATGCGCCCGAGGTACTCGCCGAGCACCCCGATGCCGATCAGCTGCACTCCGCCTAAAAACAAGATCAGCGTCACCAGCGTCGTAAACCCCGTAAACGCGACTTCTTGCCCCATCAGCCGTCGCATGACGAAAAATCCGCCCACCGCAAATCCGCAGCCGGCGATGAACATCCCGATGTAGGTCGTCATCCGTAGTGGGAAATATGAAAAACTGAAAATGCCGTCCAGTGCGTACTTGACCAGTCGCCTTAACGTCTGCCCCGGTGTGCCCGCCGCCCGCTCTTGCCGGTCATAGACGACCTCGGCTGGTTTAAAGCCGACCCATGCCCGTAGTCCGGGGAAAAACCGGTGCCGCTCCTCCAGCGCATTGAGCGCTGCCACCGCGGGGCGCGCCAACAAACCGAAGGTTCCCGTGTTGGCCTCGATCTTAAAATCACTCACCCGCTGAAACCAGCGATGAAACGCATCAAATCCGACTCGGCGTAAGCCGCTTTCTTTGCGCGTGCGGCGCACGGCGAGCACGACTTCGGCACCCGCTTGCCACGCCGCCACCAGTTCGGGGATCAGCTCGGGCGGGTCTTGCAGGTCGGCGTCCATGGTCACCACCGCATCGGCCAGACCGGCTTGGGCCAGACCAGCAGTCAGTGCGGGTTGGTGGCCAAAATTTCGAGACAAGCGTACTAGCTGAAATCGCGGTTCCTGTGCGGACGCCGCATCCAGCATCGCGGCGGTGCGGTCGCGTGAGCCGTCGTCCACAAACACCACTTCCCAGCGCACGGTCGTCAGGCTTCCCAAAACCCGCTGCAGCCGCTCCAGTAATTCCGGCAAAACCGGTTCTTCGTTGAACACCGGTATGACAACGCACAGCAGGGGCAGGGTGGCGGATGATAGAGCTGTTTGGCTATCGGGCATGCAAAGGGAATTAATACGTCCAAATGGAAGGGCGAACCGTAGGGTGCCAAAACTGACTTGATTTCAGGGGATAATACAAGTCCGCGCCACGCTCCCAGCCGCGCGGGGCAAACTGGGCCCGGCTCGGAACGGGGCGGCGTGCACCTTTTATGCCGAGCTGGAGCTCTGCGCTCCGCCCTCAGACGATCTTCAGCTTAGGTAAATCTTGGCCGTCGACCAAGCCGGTGGGTTTGCCCTTGGCGTCGATCACGATCAGATCGTCGATTTTGTGCTCCTGAAACAGCCGCAGCGCATCCACCCCGAGCGCGTCTTCGCCTACGGTTTTGGGCGAGGTGGTCATAAAACTCACCACCGGCTTGGTTAAAAATCCTGCACCGGTGAGCGCGCTACGGCGGAAGTCGCCGTCGGTAAAAATCCCCGTGAGTTTGCCGGTCTTGGCATGAACGATCGCTATGCTGCCGCTCTTGGCTTTGGTCATCGCCAGAATCGCCTCTTGAGTGGTGGCTCTTTCAGTGACGATGGGTAGGCGGGCACCGCTGCGCATGATGTCTTTCACGCGCAACAGGAGCACGCGCCCCAGGTTTCCGGCGGGGTGAAACTTGGCGAAATCGTCGCGGGTCAGCCCGCGTTCGGCCAATAGCACCATCGCAAGGGCGTCGCCGATAGCGAGGGCGGCGGTGGTGCTGGCGGTGGGGGCCAGCAGTAGTGGGCAGGCTTCGCGCGGCACGCGGTAGAGCAGTTGTAAATCGGTGGCTTTGGCCAGATCCGAGCTCGGGTTGCTGGTGAAACCCACCGTGCGCAGGCCCAAGCGGCGCAGGCCGGGGATTAGTTTGAGAATTTCGTCGGATTGGCCGCTGTTGCTGAGCAGGAAAATCAGGTCGCCTTCCTGGCACATGCCGAGGTCGCCGTGCAAGGCCTGCGTGGCATCGAGAAAACTCGTCGAGATACCGGTGCTATTCAGTGTGCCCACCAGTTTGTTGGCAATGTGCGCCGATTTGCCGATGCCGGTGAAAATGAGTTTTTGGCCGCCTTCGATGGCGGCCTGCACGGCTCGGGCGACTTCGACAAACTTCTCGTCCAAGCCGCGTGAGGTCGCCGTGAGGGCGGCCTGTTCGATTTTGATGCAGTCGCGCGCGCGGCTGAGGACGGTTTTGGAGTCGAGTGCCATTTAGAGTTTGAGTCGCCTGACGGACTGCGAGACTTAGAAGGAACGTTTTTTCGTTCAATCCCTATTCACCGCCTCCGATGAGGTTTCGCTTTATTTCGCTTTGTTTATTTGCGCTGGCTGCACTGCTGTTTTCGGCAGGTTGCGGGCGCTATGATGCGTCCCCGTTTACCGCTGAAATCGACGAGCCTAACTACCGCCGAGGCAAAGATCTTCTGCGTCAGGGGCGCAACCAAGAGGCGCTGGCTTCTTTCCTCAAGGTGGTCGATGCGCGTGGCGAAGACGCCCCTGAGTCACATCTGGAGATCGGCATTCTCTACCAGCAGCACATCAAGGACCCGATCGCGGCGATTTACCATTACCGCAAGTTCCGTGAGTTGAAACGCAACTCGCCGCAGTCCGACTTGGTGCGCCAGCGCATCGATGCGGCCACCCGTGAGTTTGCCCGCACCTTGCCCGCCCTGCCGCTCGATAATCAGATGGAAAAAATCGATCTGCTTGATCGGTTGGATCAACTCCAACGCGAAAACCTCCAGCTCAAGGACCAGCTCGTCGGCGTGCGTACCCAGGCTGTGGCAAATTCACGCTCGTCCGCTTCGTCCGTCGGGTCCACTCCCTTCGCACCCACGCCGGTTGCGGTCGCGGAGCCCTCCGATGCGCTCGCTCCGTTGGCGATTAATCCGGCTGAATCGCCGATCTCCGACGACACGCCGCCCCCCGAGATCGTGGTCGCGGCACCAACGCCGAAGCCTGTCCCGGTTGCGTCGACTCCGACCGTGTCGTTACGCTCGCCCACTCGGTCTACGCCAACCCCTTCCACGCCAAGTACCTCGGTTCCCTCCGGCGGCAAGCGTTATCGAGTGCAGCAGGGCGACTCGCTTTACTCGATCGCCAAGCGCTTCTACGGCAGTCCCTCTAATGCGCGTGTGCAGGCTATCCTGCAGGCCAATCGTGGCGTCTTGCCCAATGCCGCCGCCCTGCATCCCGGACTAACCTTGGTGATCCCTCAGTGAGCTTTGAGCTAAGAGCTGGGAGCTGAAAGCTAATACCAACGGTTGGGGGCCCCTAGACTTTTCGCTCTCGGATCAAAATCGCTCCGCGATCTCGCTACTTTCGGAGTGCAGTGCGCGTAGCGGGACGACGTACTCGTTTCGTTCAGGGAAAGGCTAATCTCACGTAGCCGTTGGTATTAGCACTGACTGCCGATTGCCGACCCCTGCGCTCTGATTTCTTTCCCACCGCCGTCTTCCCCCTTTCCGCCCTCCTACGCATGCCTTCGGCTCTTTTTACCCTCACGCTTAACCCCGCTATCGATCGCACGTTGACGATTCATGGTTTTACCGTCGGAGCGGTAAACCGAGTGGAGTTGGCGAATGACCGCGCGGGAGGGAAGGGCATTAACGTCGCCGCCACCCTCGTGGCACTCGGCTACCCTGTCGCCTCGCTTGGTTTTTTGGGGCGGGATAACGCAGCGATTTTCAATACGCTTTTCGCTCAACTCGGTATCGAAGATCGTTGCCTGCGCCTACCGGGATCGACCCGCGTGGGAATCAAGATTTTCGACCCACGATCAGGAGCGACTACGGATATCAATTTCCCTGGTCTTAGCCCTGCCCCCGCAGATGTGGAGGCGTTGCGCGGGCAACTCGCCGAGTTGGGCGGCGCGGGCGATTGCTGCGTGCTAGCCGGCAGTTTGCCGCCCGGTGTTGCACCGGAGGTTTACCCAGAGTTGATCGCTATGCTCAAGGCACGCGGGGTGCGCACGGTGGTCGACACCAGCGGCACGGCGTTGCGGGCAGCGCTGCAGGCCGCTCCCGACATCATTAAACCTAACCAAGCGGAGTTGGAGGCGTTGGTCGGTCGGTCGCTGCCGACCGAAGCAGCGGTGATTGCGGCAGCACGTGTGCTGGTGGCGGGCGGCGTGCGACTGGTGGTGGTTTCACGCGGTGCCGACGGGGCGTGTTTTGTGACTGCCGATAGGGTGGTGGTGGCGCGCCCGCCGACAGTGACGGTGGGCAGCACGGTGGGAGCGGGTGATGCGATGGTGGCCGGAGTGGTGGCTGCCCAATTACGCCGTGCGACCTTGGCTGACACTGCACGACATGCGACTGCTTGCTCGCTGGCTGTGCTCACGTGCGCTGCAACTGAAACAGGCGTTGCGCTGCGCGACCGAGTCGCTGCGTTCGAACCTCGGGTAGCTTTGTCGCCAGCTTGATTTCCCCGCCAGCCTGATACGCGTTGGCTGGTTTTGGGGAGGCTGCAGACGCGGTGGTGGTTACCTTGGTCAAGGCCGGCAGTGGGTCACGCCGCCATCAAGTCATTGTCGTTTTGGCTAGAGGCGAATTCGGGGTTGGCCGCTAGAAAGGAGGCGCGAAGTTGAGCGCCGATACGCATGACCACATCGCACACCGACGAAATTACGACCGGATCCTCATTGTCCACGGGTTGGCCGCGTCGTTCGCCTTCCAACCAGGTTTCGTCACGGATGATTTGTTGAATGAATTCGAGTTCCAAGTGCGCAATGGGGTCTATGGCTTTTGGGGACATATGAAATTAGGGGGTGGCCTTAATATCGTCACACCGTGACTTAACTTTAACCTGAATACCGTTTTATTTTAACGATTTAGCCTGTATTATGGAGGTATCATTTTTAACGGCTTAGAGGTGTTGAGACGCACGTAAGGTTATTGCAACATGGGGGCTAGGTTGAGGTGTTTGCTCGCTGGTGGCGGCTTGGCCGTGCAGCAGGAGGCACCTCGGTTAAAGCACGCGCAATGTAGTCCTTGCGTCCGGTATCTCACGAGCAGGCTCGCCTCATCGACTATTCGCGTTACCTATTCCGCCTATGTCTCCCGTTCAGTTAACCGAGCCTTATGCGTCACTTGCGCGTCGGTTCGGCCGCGAAAAGTTAGAGCAACGTCTCCTCACGCAGGCCAGTCACTGGGCGAAATTGACGCATCAGGGTAGCGGCCCGTTTCGGCTATTAAATAAGCTGCCGCTGGACGCTTTTGTGGCGTTCGCCCTCGCTGCTACTGGGCTGTCACGTCGCGCACGCGCCAATCACCTTGCTCCTCAGCTAGTCGAGTGTTCCTGGAAAATCCCCCGTTTGCCTGCTGGTTTTGCCGGGTTCCGCATGCTCCAGCTGAGTGATTTACACCTGGATCTGGATGCTGAGTTCACGGATTCGCTCATTGGTCGTCTCAACGGGGTGGAGTGCGATGCGATTGTCGTCACGGGTGATTTTCGTAATTCGACGCGGACGGATTTCGGTCCCTCGATTGTAGAGGCGCAACGGCTTCTCGCTACGTTGCCCGCAGTTCCCCGCTTTGGCATTCTGGGTAACCACGATTTCGTGGAGCAACTCCCGCATCTCGAAGCCGCCGGGTTGCCGATGCTGTTAAACGAGGCGGCCTTTGTGGAGCGGGAGGGGCAACGCCTCTGGTTTGCGGGCATTGACGACCCGCATTTTTATAAAACTCACGACCTGGCCGCGGCCAGCGCGACGATTCCGGAGGGTGCCTGCACGGTGCTCCTTGCGCATTCGCCAGAGATCGCTGACGAGCTGAGCGACGACCGCTTCGACCTCGTGTTGTGCGGCCACACGCATGGGGGACAACTGTGCCTGCCGGGTGGTCGCTGGCTGCACGTCCCAATTAAAAATCAACCTCGTGAACGCATCCGCGGCGCGTGGGAGCGCTCCGGTACGCAAGGCTACACCTCCGTCGGAACGGGCTCCTGCGGGGTCCCGGCCCGGCTTAACTGCACCGGCGAATTCACCCTGCACACGCTCTTGCCTGCAAGCGTCACCGCGTAGCCAGTACTTCTATTTTATCGCTTAAAACCAAGGCGGTTTAGCAGGCAAAAAACTCAAGGAGCGCTAAGGAAAGCCCTGTCGCGGATCAAAATCGCTCCGCGATCTCGCTACATTCGGAGAGGGGGCGACGGTTTAGCCCGCGACGCGCTGCAAGCACGTCGCCAGAATGAGTGCGGTGAACACAAACGGGGCCCAGAAGCTGCCGCGTTTGCCATCCCAGTTATTGGCGTAACCCCACAAAAGCACCGCCAGCAACCCCGTCAGCATCGGATAACCCATCCCGTCGAAGATAAACTCCACCGCCTGAAACGCCCCCGGGAGTTCGATGAACCGGTGCACGCCCCATTCAGCCGCCGTTAGCAGCAATACGCTAGCATGGTTAAATAAACTGACCATGCCCCCAAAGCCGATCAGCCCGCCGAACAAACAGAGGAATCCTGAGATGATAACCAATGAGCCGAGCGGGATCAGCACGAGGTTGGCAATCATCGCCACGGGCGTGAGTAGTTTAAAAATGACGACACCGCTGATCAGACTGACTAGACTCGTGGCCGCGCCGATGGAGAGTGCCCCGAGCAACCACCGCCAGCACCAGTCAATGGCATGGTGCCACCAGCGCCACGTTACGGTGGGCAAGCGGGTGAATGGTGCGGTTTTCTCCGTCCAGCATTCGCCCAGTGGCAGACCTAGCAGCAGCAGGGCAGCCACGATACCATAGCTCAATTGAAAGCTCGCCGAGAACAGTTGCAGCGGGTGCAGCACCAGCACGCACACCGCCGATCCGCTCAACGCTGCCACGGTATTCCCTGGCCGCTGCAAGACCTCAGCTGCCTGAATGAACATCACCATGAAAAAAGCCCGCACCGCGGAGGGTGTTCCCCCGGTGATGTCCACGTACAGCCACAGTAATATCCCGCCGACTCCAATGCGGGCAGCAGCCGGCATCCGTGTGATCAGTAGCGTTCCCTGGATCGCGGCCGCGATCACTGCGATGTGCAGTCCGCTCACCGAAAATAAGTGCATCGTTCCGCTTTCCCGAAACACGCCGGTTTGTTCCTGGCTCAGCTCATGTTGTTGGCCCAGAAGCATGGCCCTCAATACGCCCACTTGTGCCGGATAAGCTTCGATGCTGCGCCCGAGGAAAGCGTCGAACGTCCGTAGCGTTTTGTCACAAAACTTAGAATACCACGAGGCGGGCGAAACCGCTCCGGTGACCCGTGCCCGCGTAAGTTTATAGTTAACTCCCTGGTTGCCGAGGTAGCCTTCAAACGTGTCGCTTGCCGGCAGGCGCGGCAGGGTTTGCAACACTCCGGTTACGCCCAGCCGGCTTGAGCGCAGCGGCGGTGATTCACCGGGGCGTAGTCCGATGGAGAAATACACCGTTTGCCCGATCAGTTCGACGAGGTGGGCTTCGGTGGCGACGAGGTGGCCGAGCCCGGTGAAGCTTTTGGCGCCGGGGTGAGGCGGGAAAACTCGATCCAGTTCAACGGTGACACGCACTTCGCGGAGAGGCAGCGAGTCCCAGGCGGGAAGCCTGGCACGGTTGAGTTCGTAAAGGGCCGCCCCGCTTAAGGTGATGGCGAGAACGAGAAACGGGCCCCACGCCCACCGCCAGCGCTTGGGTTGGGTGAGGGTGATGAGGGCACTCGCAATGGCTGCGACGGCTAGCACAAGGGGCGTGGCGGGTAGCCACTGTTGTCGCCCCGCGACCAAGCCTGCTATCAGTGGTAGCAATACCCACAAAAACGGGGCGCGGTTTCCTAGGCTGCGTAGCGGCATACAGCCGGCATGGACACGCATTTCGCCCAAAGCGTTCAAACGTGGGGGGTGGCTCATGCCGCGCTGGATGAGCATCTCACTTTTTAGACAACGAGGTGGTTCCCGTGGACACGGCGGTGTCGTTTTAGACGGAGCGCTGAGCTCCAGCCCGGGCTGGTCGGGATCGATATCCGCTGCATCGAGCCGAACTGGAGCTCGGCGCTCCTTTTCGGACAGTATCTAGTTCGATTAACTCGCCGGGCGCTCAAAAACTGAGATGCGCCCGTCACTTGGGTGGGAGCGTTCGGATTGAGAAGGTCCGTGGTAACGGGGTGAGTGCGACCGAGGCTTTTTGTGCCCCAACGAAGCGCTGGTGGGACGGTTCTTCAAAAATGAAGATTAAACCGTGGCGCGATTTGACAGGACTGAAACCCGTTTTAGCTTCTGCGCATTAACCCCTCGATGCGATGACCTACTCCGAAGATCGTTCTGCTTGGTTTGAAGGGCAAGGGCTCTGGCAACACGTCCCCGCCGCCGACTGGCAGGACTGGTCCTGGCAACTCAAGAATCGAATCACCTCGTTGGAGGGTCTTGAGCGTTATATTACGCTCACCGCCGACGAGCGCGCTGGCGTGCTGTTTGCCGGTCATAAGCTGGCGATGTCGATTACGCCTTATTTTTTTAACCTCATCGACCGCAGTAACCCGAATTGCCCCATTCGCCTGCAAATGATCCCGCGTTCCGGCGAGGGGCAGCTGCAGGCCGAGGAAATGCTCGATTCGCTGGGCGAGGACGAACATTCGCCGGTCCCCGGCTTGGTCCATCGTTATCCGGATCGCGTCCTGTTTTTGGTCACCGACCGGTGTGCGTCGTATTGCCGTTATTGCACGCGCAGCCGGCTCGTTTCCAATGCTCAGGACTACAATTTCCACCCCGAATACGAGCAGGGGTTGCGCTACATTGAGTCGCATCCCGAAATCCGTGACGTCCTGCTCTCGGGCGGCGACCCCTTGCTGTTGTCCGATCGTAAACTCGACCACTTGCTGGGTCGGTTGCGGGCGATCAAACACGTGGAGTTTATCCGCATCGGCTCGCGCATCCCGGTTTTCTTGCCCCAGCGCATCACTCCGGAGCTGTGCGAGGTTTTTAAGAAGCACGGTCCGATTTGGATGAGCATCCACGTCAACCACCCCAAGGAGGCGACTGCCGAGGTGAAGGCGGCCTGTGAGCGGCTGGCGTTTGCCGGCGTGCCGTTGGGCAACCAAAGTGTGTTGCTGAAGGGCGTGAACGATGACGCCGAGGTCATGAAGGCGTTGGTGCACCGTTTGCTGCGGATGCGGGTACGGCCTTATTATCTTTATCAGATGGACCTGATTACGGGTGGTTCGCACTTCAAGGTCGATGTACGCAAGGGGCTTGAAATCATCCAAGCGCTGCGTGGTCACACCACCGGTTATGCGGTGCCACAATACGTCATCGATGCGCCCGGTGGTGGTGGCAAGGTGCCAATTAACCCGCACTACGTCGAAAAAATCACTGACGACGAGGTGGTATTTAAAAACTACGAAGGGCTTACGTTCCGTTATCCGCTCACCTCCACACCGGTGGAAACGGGTGAAGATGGGGTTCCGGCCAAACCGGTGCGACTCCATGAGGAGTTGCACGGGTAAGGACGGCGCGTTTGGGGGGGCGGTGGGGCTGCAGAAGTAAGGCAGGCTTTCAGTCTACTCAGTTCAATCCGGATGCATTTAGGCATTGGCCTGATGTAAGCCCGACCGATGGTCGGGCTTACATCGGAGTACCCGACCACCTGTAGGGCCTACACCAAGCCAAGTCTCCTCTGCTCCGCCAGCCGGCTTTTCGCTATAGGGATCAGGAAGAAGCTAAAGCACCAATTAGGCACTGGGGTTAAAACGTTACTTTCAGATCCCCGATTTTTAACCACTGATGGGCACTGATATTCACTGATAAAATCAAGAAGACTCTGCCCGGAGCGTGGTGGGGGCGCAAAACGGGCATAAAGAACTATTTCGGAGGGGCTTGGTTTTCGGGTCCGACATCAGTGATTATCAGTGACCATTAGTGGTTAACCCAGATCGAACTCAGTCCTCGGGAGGTGCGGTGTCATTCGTGGTACGCTCCCGTCGCTTTGTTGGCTGGCGCACCAACCCCAACGCATAACGGTACTTTAAGCTCTACCGCATCCTTTACCGGTGCATCTCAGGGAAAAACAACGTGCCCGATCAGAGACCCACTGCGTGACCGCAGATCGGCCGCGGGGTCTTCGGCAGCGCGACCGAGGCGGTCTGAATTTACTTTTTAGGTTCGGCGGGGGTGAGTTTCGCCAAATACTTTTCCGGATTCTTCAGGAACTTTTTCTCGCAGGGTTTGCAGCAGATTTTGATCTCCTGGCCTTTATACACGAAGGTGCGTTCATCGCCCATCGAGCCGAGGTCGTTGTCGGTGACGATGCACAGCGTGAGCGGATAGGGTTTCACCGCCCCCTTGGCGTCTTCTTTGGCCGCGGCGACCAGCGGGGAAAGGAGGGCGACAAGGCAGAGGGCGAGGAGAGTGAGATGATTGGTTTGGATCTTGGTTTTCATGTTTTTCAAAGGAGGTGGATGGTTACGGGAAAAGAGCTTTAGAAACGCAGGCCGACGCCGGCACCCAGACCGTAGTCGGAATCGTAGAGCGACACGAGGGAGAGGCGTTTGGTGAGCGTGTAGGACAGGCCGACTTGGTATTCGAAATCCTGCTCGGTATCGTAGGAGACTTGCGCGATTAGACTGAGGCGATCCGTGAGGGCCACTTCGCGGCCGAGGGCGAAGCGGACATCGCCGTTGCTCTGAACCGTGGTGGTGTACGTGACTAGTGCTTACTTGCAATAATAAGTGATATTGTATCCGCTTTGTAGATGGGGCGAAAAGCAGTGCGAATCACATGTAGCGAGGGGGATCAGCAA
>Ga0209107_10000843_pt1 | contig 17446 bp, 19 predicted proteins | sample LakErihyJuly2011_2_FD_187460 | JGI IMG/M metagenome (GOLD analysis project Ga0209107, IMG submission 187460) | Freshwater microbial communities from dead zone in Lake Erie, Canada - CCB hypolimnion July 2011 (SPAdes) (version 2) | ecosystem: Environmental > Aquatic > Freshwater > Lentic >... | reverse complement strand
GGTGGTGGTGGTGGTGGTGGTGGTGGTGGTGGTGGTGCTATTCGTGCTGCTGCTTCTCTTGCTGCTGCTTCTCTTGCTGCTGCTTCTCTTGCTGCTGCTTCTCTTGCTGCTGCTTCTCTTTCTCTTGCTTCTCTTTCTGCTGCTTCTCTTGCTGTTGCTTCAGGCAATGCCGCTCGCGGAGTGCCTATTGTTGGAACATGACTCCTCGTCTCAAATCGTTTTTTGTCCGAAGGGATATGGGATGGCTTTAAATAATGAGTATATCTATCACTCTGAAATAAACTTTGTGCAGGAGGCAGTTGACCCGCCATTATAATTATAATATATTATATCTATGTTTCAAATTATTCAAACTAAACTAAATTATCTTTCAATGAAGCAATAATTTTTTTATTTAATTTGCGCCCGCTTGCCAATTTTATATTTTCTAATTGTTCAATATTATTGCTTTTCAAAGCATGTAATAAAGTTTCCATATTTTTAAATTCATTTGCTAATGCTAATGCCGAAATATTGCTTATTCCAGGTATTTGCATCAACATAAGTTGAAATATATTTTCGCTATTTATATGTGATTTCTTTGTTGCCTTAAGTGTACTAATATAATTAGCACTATTAGTTTCGTTGTTATATATATTACTTACATCACAATAAAATCCAGGTTTATTTTCTCTTAGCAGTTTGGAAGCAAAAGCCAATAATATATCCCCTGTTTCTGTTTGATTTAAAACATTAATAACAGAAAATCCTTTATAATAATTGAGAGAAAACAAGGACGAGTATAATGTAGTTCTAAATTTATGGTTATAGTTAATTATTGCTCCCTCTAATAAATAAATTATATTGTGGTTATGTAAGTTTGTTTCATTTAATCTAAATGATTGTTCATTGTAGCGACCGTCTTTAATAGATGCTTCTAGATCAGCAAGAGACTTTCTCTCAATAATCAATAACTCTTTAGCATTTACTTCATCATAAAAAACATAATCACCAACGTCTAAATTTTTTTGAATAATTGTAATTTTAGTATTTGAAGTTTCGTTTAAAGAAATAATATAATTAATTAATGTTTTCGGTTCTCGCAAATCTATTAACAACTGCATTACTATTTAATGTATAATAAAAGTTATTTAAATTAGTATTATTTATACTTTAATAATATTAATTTGGCAATAAATATTTAACCTAATATATGTCTGTTGCGAACTGGATTATATAAAGTTATTGCTTTTTTTCCTAAGAACATAGCGCACTCTCTATTGTCGGCATAACTTTTATTACGTCCACAACCATTTAATTCGTAATTTTTGGGTAAATTTGATGCTTTGTAACCATTTATTCCTGTAATATTTGGTCTTACACCAACAGTTGAATTTGCGCCTGCCATGGATCCAAAGACATTTGTGCTATTTGTATATAGGTTGCTACCAAATTTCGAAATTTTTTTGCCAGGCATTCTTTTTATAATAATAGTTATTATTTTATTTTGAAAAATATTATTAATTAATTAATAATAAAATAAAATAAAATAAAATAAAATAAAAAGAAAAATAAAATAAAATAAAATAAAATAAAATAAAATAAAATAAAAATAAAATAAAATAAAATAAAAAATAAAATAAAATAAAATAAAATAAAAAGAAAAATAAAATAAAATAAAAATAAAATAAAATAAAATAAAATAAAAATAAAAATATAAATTAAAATTGTCTTAAATTAAATTAAAGTATAATTATAATATTTAATAAAATATGTTTTCTGGTAATGTTAATTTAAATAGCAATAATTGCTTAAAAGATATTAATAGTGATAGTGAATCAAATTCTGACAATGAATTAGCAACTGTTAGCACTAGTAATTTAAATATTGAAGAATTAATTTTTAATCCATTTAATAGTAATAATAATGAAGTTAGTGTTGCGAATGTTCAAGAATTACTATCAAACTACGGAATTTTAACTAAACCATTTAATATTGAATTATATAAAAGAGCATTTATTCATAAATCTTATACAAAACGTCCTAAATTAGAAAATTCTAATGCCAATATTATTATTGCTGATAAACCAGAAAATTGTTTACCACTTAAAACCAAATCAAATGAGCGTCTGGAATTTCTTGGCGATGGAGTTTTAGAACTTATTACAAAATATTATTTATATAAACGTTTTCCTAAAGCAGATGAAGGATTTATGACTGAAAAAAAGATCGCGTTAGTAAAAAACGAGCACATTGGAAAATTAGCACTCGAAATGGGTTTGAATAAATATTTTATTATTTCTCGGCACGCAGAAGAGAAAAATATTCGCAATAATTTAAAAAAATTGGGGTGCTTATTTGAAGCATTTATTGGTGCTATTTTCCTAGATTTTAACCGCATCTCTATTAAAGATGAATATGGATGGTTTGAAAATGTATTCAATTGTGGGCCTGGACTACAAATGGCGCAAATTTTTGTAGAAAATGTATTTGAAAAGCACGTAGATTGGACTAATTTAATTAATAATGATGATAACTATAAAAATAAACTTCAAGTAATTATTCAAAAAGAGTTCAAAATTACACCTGATTATGTAGAATTGAAAACTCCTAAAATGGATGATGATGAAGATAATGATAAATTATATGTTATGGGTCTTTATATTTGCTTTGGGCAAAATATTCATAATGCTAGAATTAATAATGCTGTAAATTTTGATAAATTAGGTTCATTTAAAGCAATTCATGAATTACTGGAAAAACAAGACAAATTATTAGTGTTTTTAACAAAAGCAGAGCATAAAATTAAGAAAAAGGCCGAGCAAATTGCGTGCGACCAAGCTATTAGATTAATTGAAAAATGAAAGTAGACTTTATATAAAAAATATTTATTATATATATTTTTTATAGATATTATTATTAAATTGAAATAGTACTATAATTAATAAATTTAACAATATTTTTAGTAATATCTTTGGATAGATATTGGCGACGAATTACTAAACCTGTTTGCTTTGTAATTTAATAAAATCAATATTAAAAATTAATCTATAACACATAAGTGTTACAATAAATGTAAAATAAAAACTAGTTATAAAAATTGATCTGTTAGTATTTTTTAAATATTTTTCAAATATATAATTTGCAAATGTTTTGCTAAATAAATTCAACAAAGGAATTAAATTATCTGATATATTAGTACCAATATTAGCGTTGTCATGGTGTAATTTATCTATTATACAACCATTAAAAATTACCCAACTAAAAACTATTGCTAACGGTATCCATGCTATATATTTAATATATAGTAATGGTAAAAATATAGAGATAAGTAGTAATGATAAAGTAATCCCTAAAAAATGTACTATTGCAAAGAAATTTTTTTCAAACATTATAATATATAACATTATTTTGATATTTTAAAACAAACATATTTAAACTATACTCTTATAATATATGAGTTTATGTAAATATAAAGATATATTTGGAAAAGTGGGTCAAGGGGCGCATTCATTAAGATTTTTTAATATTGCTGTGGTTGATACACTATTAACATTTGTTGCTGCTTATATTATAAATTTGTATTTTAAAAGTAATGTGTTTTTAATATTTTTTATATTGTTAGTAGCTTCAATATTTATTCATAGAATTTTCTGTGTAGAAACTACCTTAACAAAAATGTTTTTCTCTTTTAAATAAATATTGTTAAATTTATATAAAAATTGATAAATAATTTGAATATAACAATATACAACATATTATTATGTTCAAAACAGATACAAATCATAATTTTCTTGAATTACATAAACATATTATAAAACATATACCTACAAAAGAATACAAGAAAAATGATATTGTTATTTATAACAATAAATTTTATACAATTATTGAAATATTAGATGATGCAATTGAAATATTAGAAATTCTATATTATAAAATTAGTGATAAAATAACAATAAGAAAAAATGATACAAAATTAGAGACTATAAATGAAAAAAAAATATATCAAAAAATATCTGAACTTATTAAATTTGTAAAAGATTATAATCAAGCGGTGTGTTTTTTAAGCAAAAGAAGTTTATATATTAAAACTTTAGATGATAAAAATATTAATAATTTAATATATTTATTACTAAATACGAATGTTAAAATTAGTACTTTAAATAAACTATTATATGAGTTAAAAAAATCTCATGATGATAAATACGAAATAATAAAGTTATTTATTAATCCGTATGACTTTATTGAAGAAAATAATAGCTATATTAGTTTCAAGTTAGCTGAAAAAATAGAAGAATTATGGAAAATAAAAATAGATTTTAAAATTAAACTAGAAGCTAAAATTAAAAGTGTAATAATTGAAAATTATAGTATTAACTCATATTCATTTTATATAATAAAACAAAAATTTTATAAAATAATTGAAGATTATTGTAATGAATGTAAGGAAAGTTATAAAAACTATAAACAATTTATTGATGAACAAATTATGCCAATAGATTTTAAAATTTCAAAAAATAAACTAGAAGAACTTGGTAATAGTAAAATGGACTTTGGTAAATATAAAGATTGTACAATGAAAGATACACATGAAAAGAATAAATCATTAATAAAATGGTGTAACGAACAAACAGATCCTTCTCAACAAATGCAAAAGTATATAAAGTATGTAAATGGAAAAGAATCATTTATTACAAGTAAATATTTTTGGGATTTAGAAAAAGAATTAACTCAAAAGATTATGAAATTATATAGCGAAGATAATAAAGATAGCGAAGATAGCGAAGATAGCGAAGATAGCGAAGATAGCGAAGATAATGAAAGAGAAAATTTTAATAAAGAAGAAGTTTATAATTTTATTACAAAATTTGAAAAAAAAAGAACAAAAGAAAAAAACATTATTTATAAATTGGATGATATACAAAAACAAGCAATATTTGATATTTTAAATAATAAATTTTTAATTTTAACAGGACCTCCTGGCTCAGGTAAAACAGATATAGTAGGATGTGTTCTTTACATTCTGGAACTACGTTATAATGAAGAAGAATTATTTTTAAATAAAACATGTATTATGGCCCCTACAGGACAAGCATATAGTAATATTTGTAAATCTATGGCACCAAAATATTATTATTCAAAAATATCCGGTACTTGTCATAAAATTTTATATAATATTTTTCCAAAAAAATGTGATATTGAATATAATATTGAAAACAAAATCAATTATAAACATGACGATGAAGATGAAGAATTTAATAAATGTAAATTTAATTTTGTAATCATAGATGAATTTTCAATGGTTGATTTGAATATACTAGACTTAATATTAAGACTATGTAAAAAATATAATAGTAAATTATTGATAATTGGTGATCCAAAACAATTTCCGCCAATAGGACCTGGTAATCCATTACAAAGCTTATTGCAATCTAATAAGTTTATTATTTGTAATTTAGTAAAAATTTATAGACAACAAGAAAATACAAGTTTACTAACTATGATTCAAAAAATGAATGAAGGAGAAAAAATAACATATCATGATTTTAGTAAAGATGAATTTGCTAAATTTATAAATATTAGTGATATATATGAAAAATTAAGGTATAAAGATGTTATTAAAAACTATATTTATAATATTATTGATACATATGGGTTAAATAGAGATACTAAATTTCTTTGCTATAATACAAGTAATAGTAAATTAGAAAATGGTAATAGTAAATTTATATTCAATGTACATGTATTAAATAACATTATTCAAGATAAATTTAATCCTAATAAAGAAGGATTTGAAAATGATATTATAAAATCAATTAATAATAATGATAAAGAGTTTAGAGTTGGAGACAAAATTATAAGAACGGAAAATGAATATAATGATGATGACTTTAAGGCTAATGGCGAAGAAGGAGAAATATTAGAATATGATGATGAAAAAGCATTTGATGAAAAAGTTACAATATGTTATAATAGTAACGATAAAAAAATGTATAATATTTCAATAAATAAGTTATATGAAGAGTTTGATTTAAATTACGCGACAGGATTTCATAAAAGTCAAGGAAGTGGTTGGACAACAATAGTAGTATTTATAGAACCTAATGCATCTTTTATTAAACAAAAAGCAATATATACAAGCATTTCTAGAAGTAAAGAAAAATTAATATTAGTTTGTAGACCAGAAGATTTACTAAATTGTCAAAATCCAGAAGATGAACGAAAGACTTTATTTATGAATAAAATACATTATTAAACATTCTAAAGAATTATCCCTCTAATTATACATTGCTCTCATCATTGGATTCATCATCATTGGATTCATCATCATCATTGGATCCATCATTGGATTCATCGTTCTTGTATTTACAGTACAAGTAATTAGTTTACTAATTTTTTCAGTAGTGGTTTTTTGTTTAGAATGTATAATATCTGTTGGTGGTAAAATAGTTACAACTGGATTAATAAATTGCTCCATTAGGTTATTTCTTTTTATGCTTTCATCGTTAATAAATGATACTATTTCTTTTTTTGTTCCGTTTTTTACTTGTCCATTAATAGAAGCTAGCATAATTTTTAACTCATCAACTGTATATTTATTTAAATTAGTTATATCTTTATTCCAAACTAATTGAGGATAAGAAGACATCACCATATCAGATACAAATCTGCCTTGCCTCTCTGGATGTTCAAGATATTCTTTCCACCATTGTGGTAAATGAACTTTTTCTTTTGTTTCTTTTGTTTCTTTTGTTTCTTTAGTTTCCTTAGTTTCTTTTTTTGGTTTATAAATATCGTTGTTTGTTTTTTTACGATGGCAGTTAGGACACAATGCTTGAAGATTACATTCTTCATTATTACCTCCATCTTTAATACAAATAATATGGTCTATTTCAAAACATTCATCTAGCAAACAATTACATAATTTACATTTCCATTCTTGGCACGAGGCAACCTTCTTCTTTGTAAGATTAGAAACTTTTCTTGTTGACATCTTTGATACTATTTAATGAAAATATATATTTATTATTCACTTAATTCAAATCAATTTTTTTTATCCATACTCTTTGTTATTTCTTATATTCGTATTTAAATATAAACTTTAAATAATGAAACATTAAATAAAAATTAACATTAAACATTAAGTAAAATATTAAAAATACTTCGTATTATTATATATTATTTAATTATATATAATAATGATAAATGAAACTCTGGAACAATTAAAAATAAAACCCATACCAAAAAAACCGCAACAATTCCAAGTTATGATTCAAATACCAAGTCAAGGTGTTGCTCCCAATATTATTGATAAAACTAGCGAAAAACTAATAAATAGAGAGCAATTTTTTAATGAACTCCAAGAAAATTTAGGAGTTGTGCAAAAAGATTATGAAAAAATGAAAAAAACGACTTTTGCCAAACCTTCATCTTCTATTAAAGATACTATTTTACAACAATCTGAACCCGGGATAAAAACATTAGGCCCAGAAAACACATTAACCCAAATAGTTAAAACACAAGAACAAATAACTATAAAAGAACCGTCCGACGAAACTATGAAAAAAGCAAATGTTGAGCTTCCTTCAAAAGAACGATTAACACCTAAACCCAAACCCGATAAAACTAATCCAGATCCTACAAAATCTAAATCCAAAAAATTAATAACTGAAACAATAGATGAAACTTTAGTAATTCCAAAAGATCTTCGCATTGGCAGGACCTTATATTTAAATAGAATTCCTAAATTAGAACCCAATGTTTTAATAAAAGCACCAAATTATTATTTGTATAATAGAGAGATTTTCATTAGTTTTATTAATTCACTTTTTGAACCTTATAAGCAAGAATTATTAAAAGAAGAAAAAGAAATGGAATTAGGCAAAACATCAATTAGTTGTTCAGCAAGTGAAAGCAATAACTTTTCTCTCTTAATTCATCAAAAAATTGTGAGAGATTACATAAATATTTATACGCCTTATAGGGGTCTCTTATTATATCATGGTTTAGGTTCTGGCAAAACTTGCTCCTCTATTGCTATTGCCGAAGGTATTAAAAATGATAAAAAAATTCTTATTATGACACCGGCATCTTTGAGAGATAACTATATAGAAGAACTCAAAAAATGCGGCGACTATTTATATAAGAAGAATCAATTTTGGGAATTCATTAATACTAAAACACATCCTCAATATGTAGAATATTTAAGCACATTATTGAAATTACCACAAGAATATATTACTAGTAATGGCGGTGCTTGGTTTGTCAATGTAAAAAAAGAACCCAATTACGATTCTCTCGATTTTGAAGACCAGAAGAAAATTAATTCTCAATTAGATAAAATGATTAATTATAAATACCAATTCATAAGTTATAATGGTCTTCGCAGTTCTCACTTAAATGGTATGACAAATGGAGGCACAATTAACCCATTTTCTAATAAAGTAATAATTATTGATGAAGCACATAATTTTATTAGTCGAATAGTAAATAAATTAACTAGGAAAACATCATTATCGATGAAATTATATAACTATTTAATGGATGCTGAAAATTGTAAAATCATATTATTAACAGGAACACCAATTATTAATTATCCAAATGAAATAGCCATTTTATTTAATATATTACGTGGTTCATTGAGAAGTTATAATTTTAAATTAATACTAGACAAAGAAACCATGACTAAAGAAAAATTAGAGGAACTATTTTATAAAGCCAACATTTTGAATTTTGTCGATTCTATTGAATATAATTCAGTAAGTTATGAAGTTACTATTACCCAAAATCCGTTTGGTTATGTTAACTCCGCAGCAAATAAAAATAAACTAGTTTATACAAGTACTATAATAACAAGCGGCGAATTTACAGAAAAAATTATGTATGCGTTAGAATCACAATCTCTCAAAATTGCTAATAAAAAAATAAATATTAATAGTTATAAAGCACTTCCAGATAACTTTGATGATTTCAAAACACTCTTTATTAATCCAAATAATACAATAAATAATCCATCAATGTTTAAAATGCGTATAATTGGACTAACCTCTTATTTTAGAAGTGCTCAGGAACAATTAATGCCTAAATACGATCATCGGGATCCAAATGACTTTAAAATAATTAAAGTCCCAATGAGTGATTTCCAATTTGGTGTTTATGAAGAAGCACGCATTCAAGAACGCAAATTAGAAGAAGCAAATAAAAAGAAAAAATCCAAGAAAACCAAAAGCGGAGCACAAGGAGACGAATTATATAGCGACAGTACATCAACATATCGTATATTTTCTCGCGCATTTTGTAATTTTGTATTTCCTAAACCAGACATAAAGCGTCCAATGCCCAACACAGAAGCAACAATAGAAGCAACTTTGGAAAATATAGGAACTGAAGATGACAGCGACAATATTAGTAAAAACATTTCAGAAGAATTATTAGATGACTTAACCATTGCGGAAAAATTGGAAAATGTAGATGGTAAATATGATGCCGACGATATAAAAGAGTTAGAAAAAGATTTAGCAAATCCAAAAGTAAATGATGCTAGTTATTCAAAACGCATTAGCGAAGCATTAAAAGAATTAGAAAAATATTCACACAAATATTTATCAAAAGAAGGACTACAACTTTATAGTCCTAAATTTTTACATATATTGGAAAATATTATAGACGATGATCACAAAGGCATTCATTTATTATATTCGCAATTTAAAACATTAGAGGGAATAGGTATTTTTAAACTGGTTTTAAAGCAAAATAATTTTGTAGAATTTAAATTAAAGAAAAATGATAAGGGAGAATATATGCTAAACATAGGAGAAGAAAATATGGGAAAACCAATGTATGCGGCATATACCGGTTCGGAAACTCCCGAAGAGCGCGAAATTATTAAGAATGTTTTAAATAGTAATTGGAAATTAGTTCCTTCATCAATAGTAAAATCTATTCAAACACTAGCACCAAACAATTTTTATGGTCAAATTATTAAAGTATTAATGATTACTTCATCGGGTGCTGAGGGTATTAGTTTAAAAAATGTGCGCTATGTCCATATTACAGAACCTTATTGGCATCCGGTAAGAATTCATCAAGTTATTGGTCGTGCGCGCCGTATTTGTAGTCATAGCGATTTACCAAAAGAACTACAAACAGTAAATGTATTTTTATATTTAATGGTATTCAGCGAATCACAATTGTCAAGCGATTTATCAATAGAATTGCGATTAAAAGATATATCGAAACAAGATAAAAAGAAGGTTATTACAAGCGATGAATATTTATATGAAATATCCAGTATAAAAGAGGAAATAAATGCTTCGCTTTTACAAGGCGTCAAAGAGTCGGCAATAGATTGTAGTCTTCATACGCGGTCTACAAGCAAAGAAAAAGATGTCAAATGTTTTGTAATAGGTAATCCGAGTGAAAATAAATATATATATACACCAAATATTGATACACAAGATAAGGACGAGGGCATGAAATTAAACAAGAAAAAGGAAGTGTTAAAATTAAATGAATTAGTAATAAACGGCAATAAATATGCTTACAATAAAATTACAAAAGAATTATTTGATTATGATAGTTATTTGAAAGATGAATTACTGATTTTAGGTAAATTAGTAAAACTTGATGATGGCACACATAGATTCCAAAAAGTATAGATTTTTTATGATTGGAAGGAAAAATTATAAAATTTAAATTTTTATTAAAATTTTATAATTTGTTTTAATTTATTAGTTATTTTTGTTCTCTAGGATATAGTTTATTTGCTCTTTGAACTTCACTTAATCTATAATGAGCATAACCAATTAAAGATAATAAATAATATAGTGGAACATTATGTAAAAGTTCTGTTATCTTAGTTTTATCTAGTTTTTTATTTTTATACATTGCATTATCTAATGTATTTTCTAATTTTATACCTTCTTTATCATTGTTTTTCTTCAATCTAATAGTATAACCTACAAATTTAAGTAAATCATTATTTACAAAATCTAAATATTCGTCGGGTTTAGCATCATACATTTCATTGGGAATAATAGTATAAAGTGTAAAAATTTGTTCTATTGCGAAGTTTCTATCTATATTTTCTTCACAACATATATCTATATTTTTACATACATATTTATGAATTCTTTTTTTGAGTGTTTTACTAGTTTGTTTAACTCGTTTGGCACTAGGCATATATATTATAACTTTATTTTTTCTATTTTTTATTTTATTTTATTTTTATTTTTATTTATATATTCAATTTAGCCATTATTAAATTTTGATTGCTTAAAACCTTTTCTATTTGTTTATTTAAAAAATCCAACTTAATATTTATATTTAAATTAAATTCACTATTATTTTCTTGTGTTATAAATTTTTTGGCACTATTATATGTTGAATTAGCATTCGCATTCGCATTAGCATTAGTTGCTAAACCACTTATTAAATCCTCTATATTCATTATTTTTGTTTTCATAGTATCATTATTTATAGTTGCTTTTTCTAATTTATTTACATTTTCTTCGCTAACTAAAGTTGTATCAAATTTCTCTAGATCTACCACTTCTAACTTTTGTGGAACCGGAATATCGCTATTTCTCTCTCTTTGTATTCTTTCGAGTAGTTCATTCATGCTATTGTTTTCTAATGGAACATCTTTTGTATCACTAAAATCTATTGTTTCAGGAACTTTTTTGCTAATTAAATTGGTAAAAGAGACCTTTTTCTGTAAAAATTCTTTCTCAAATTCCTCTGATTTTTCATTCTTATAAATATCTTTTATATCAATAGGTGTTAATAATGACTTCTTGAAACTATTAATATCTAACATAATATTTTGTAAAATGATCTTATTTAATTGTGTAATAATATTTTTAGAATCACCGGTTTTAGAATTAGTAATAAAAATTTCTCTGTTTTCATTAAATGTTTTACTTATATTACTTTCAAAAATAGCTTTTACATTTGAAAACTTTGACTCTGGAATACTAACAAATGCTTTATTAGACGACAATATATTCCATAAAAGTTCTTTATTTTGCTCACTTAATAATATTTTAGACATAATATATTATTAATATATTAACTTTAATTCAAAAAATACTATTATTAATTTTATTATAAATCTATTTTTTATAGTATCATATAGTAGTTAAGCATGTTTGTTTTATTATTACTTATTCAAACATTGTTTTCGTATATAGTACCAATATACAACCCAAAAACGCAAGTTCATTTACATTTAGAAAAATTTAATAATGATTTAAATTTATATCATATTGGAATTAGTTTTAAAAACGAAGATACTATTATAAGATACGATTACAGACCATTTTGCGAACCAAGTATATGTGAATATAAAACAATAAATAGTGTTAGTGTTTCTAGTATTGGTGTTTCTAGTATTGGTGTTTCTAGTACTAGCGTTATAAATAAAGAAGTTAGATTTATTGACAAACTATATAGATTTTATATACCAGAAAATGTTCCAAATAAAACTATTTATTGGGGCGAAACTAGCAAAACGTTGGACGAAGTTGTTGAATTTGAAAAAACTATGCAAAAAAAATATATATTAGGTATTAATGATTGTCGCCATTATGTTAATCGTTTTTCGAGATGGGCACTAAATAAACGCACTCCTATTTGGAAATTAGATAAATTATGGAATCAAACATATGCGTAATTATTATTATTTTTCAAAATAAGTATCCAATGTTCTTTGAATTAATCGCTTGGGCGGAGGTTCGCCATTTATATATGCGTTCATAATATTATTAAAAGATAAAAGAATAAGAATAAAAGCAACTATTAATAATATAAATAATATATTAAAATTTTTCTTTTTAACAAACCCCATATAATTAGTAATCTACTTTTTACTTATTCCTAAAAAACTTCTTCCAATTTTGCTTGTAACAAACATTCCAAGTCCAGAAGCTATTTGAAAATAAAATATATCAGTTTTCTTGGTACAGCAAAGTAAATAACCAGATAAAATAACAAAAACTAAAAAAAACATCCAAAACAAGCGAGTATAAAAATCCATATTTTATATAGCGTGATAAAAATAATATAAAATATTTTATTATATATAAAATGCGGAAAACTAAAAATAATAGAAATAAAAAATAGAAAACGCAACACTTTAACTAAAATAAGAAGTAAATTATGCTCAAAAAGAAAAGGACGAGGAATTGGTGCTTCAAAAATAAGTGCTTGCTTGCCAACTACAAGAGCAGATACAACCTTTAATGACAGGGAAGTTAGAATTAGTTTATATGATTTTCAAGACAAGGCCAAACAAGAATATAAACGGCATTTAAAATTGGCACTAGCTATTAATAAAAACCTGCTTGCACTATTAGACAAGGGATTAACAAATTTAAAAAAATTAAAAAGAAATGCTAGCCGAAATATTAGAGGAAATGCTAACCAGACTGCTGACTATACAAAAGATAGAAAATATACTCAATTTGCTTATGATTATAATATTATGTTGTTAAATAAAATGACTTCACAACCAGATATAGATTATGATGGACTTCTTAAAGCTATGAACGCAAATCCAGACTGGGAGCTAGGAAGAATGGCACCAAAACGCGAAATTTGGGAACGCGATTTTGCTTAAAACTTTTAGAATAAATATGTATATAACTTAATATATATTTAGTGATTTTTTTTTGTTATTTTTATATTGTTTTAATATATAAACAAATGCCAAGTTTTGGACTCAAGAGGAGAGGGAAGAAAAGGCGTGCGGCAGCAGCAGAAGAAGAAGAACGGCTCTCGCGTTCAAATTCAGAGTATAGTTCAGATGAGGAGACACCTAAGCGTGAAAAAAGCAAAGAACCTATTCGCCACACAGTAAATCCGTATAGTCAAGCCAGCACTAGTGGCCAGTCATGGAGTGAAAGAATATTTGGAAAAGGATTTAAGACTAAATCTAGAAGAAGAAAAGGTTCAAAAAAGAGACGTGGTCGCGGCAAAAAAACAGCAAGACGTAGTCGTAGACATTAAATTAAATTCCAAATTTTATTTAAAAATTGATTTATTATTATACTAATTTTATATTTAGTATAGTAATATGGAGTTATCAAAATTAACTAAGTCAGAACTTTTAATAAAATGTCAAGAACTTGGAATTAAAAAATGTAAATCTAAAAGTAAAGATGAGTTAGTTAAATTGATAGAAAGTTTGTCTAATGAAAATAGCAAAGCATTACTTAGCGAAGCATCCGTTAACAATAATATTGTTGCTACAACCATAAATGATCCTAGCATAACTATTGAAAATATGTGCGGACTTGAATACTTGAAAACATTGGATCCCAACTCTATTGATTTAATATTAACAGACCCACCATATATTATATCTAAAACAAGTGGTCTAGATAAGCATTACAATAATGTTAAATATAATGAAGAAAACAATATTAATGAAGTTAAGACACAAGAACAATGGAATAACTATAAAGAGCAAAATGCTATTGAAGATGATTTACAAAAAGACAATTATATAAAATATGGTTCAATATATGGAAAAAAATATTGTGTGAAAACTGATTATGGAAATTGGGATAGTGATTTTACTTTGACTATTTTAGAAAAATTCATTGAACATTATTATAAAGTATTAAAAAAAGGAGGAACATTAATAATGTTCTTTGACTTATGGAAAATCACAACCCTAAAAGATTTGCTAGAAAAGTATAATTTTAAACAAATTAGATTTATTGAATGGATCAAAACAAATCCACAACCAAGAAATAGTAAAGTAAATTATTTAACAAATTGTAGAGAGATTGCACTATTAGGTGTTAAAGATGGTTGTCCAACATTTAATAGTGCGTATGACAACGGAATATATCATTACCCATTACAAGGGGGAAAAAATAGGTTTCATCCTACACAAAAAAGTTTGGCGCTGTTTGAAGAACTCGTTAAAAAACATTCGAAAGAAGGCGACATAGTATTAGATACATTTATGGGGTCAGGAACTACAGCACTAGCATGTAAAAACACTAAGCGCAATTTTAAAGGATGCGAAATTAGTAAAACATATTATGATAAAATAGTACCACTCTTATAAATATACTTACAAATTGTTAATTGTAAAATATTGTTCAAACAATGTAAGCAATTTTTCAAAACACCAGCGAAATTTAATACAATCACGTTTATTATGAACTTGAAATTCACCAATAGTTATTCCATCTATGCTAATAGACGAACTTTCATTCCATAATTTATTTTTTACATTATGACTAAATTTAATAGCATAATTTGACCAAGTTATATGCTCTTTTAATACTATAAATGCCAATAAATTTTTATGTTTATTATAATAGAGTATTGGACAGTCAAAAGTATGCGCACTATAGACTTGTAATAAATTAGCAATATTATTTATAATATATAATTTAATTTGCTCTAAACTAGTAATTGGATCTAGTGCGAAAAATTCACAAAACTTCTTGCGTGAGGGTTGCCCTATAACTTGCGGACAAACTTTTCCATCTTTTTTGGTTGTTTTAGCACTTAAATGGATTATAGAATCATTTATACATTCAAAATCATATTTATTTCCACGACTAGCACAATGTTTAATAGCATAAGGAAACACATTTTTCAAATTAGTAAGTTTGTTTTTGAGAGAATGGGCATGTTCTAAACTATATTTGTAATTTCCATCATAGGGTGTATCATAATATAAACATATTGCCATTTCAAATATTTTACCTAAATCTTCAGTAAGCACTTTTTTTGTTGTTGTTGTCATAATTGATTATATAGGTTAATAGTATTTTATAAATAAATCACATACTAATTCAATTTTAATTATACATAGTATTGTATTATTTAAAAATTGATTTATTATTATACTAATTCATAGTTAGTATAATAAGCATAATGCCTTTTACAAAAGCAACAAAATTTTTATATAGCAAGACGCTATTTAATATGTTATTTTTAAATGAAGTGGGACCGCTTGGGCACTGGAGTCAAGAACGATGTGCTATTAAATTAAATAAGAAAATAGATTTGGCAAATGAAGACAACTGTGGTCCTTGTGGCGAATATATATTAACTAAATTAGATTTGACTAAGACAAAAAATACAAAGGCTATTAGTCCATATTTAATTGCCGAACATGAAGAGCAAGAGCATGTAAAACAAAAGATTAATTATAAACATTATTTACTTAGTAAATAGCGAACTCAATTTGATATGCGCCCCATTATAATATTTTTTCCTATATTCTCTCATAGTTTCATCTTTAATACGTGTAGTTTTAAAATAATTATATGTTTTATTTTCTTGTAATAATTCTATTATAAAATATAACGCATACATCCCACATTGTCCATCTCCGTATTGATGTGTGAATCCTTCATTGTTATCTACTATTAACTTAATATTTAAATTATGTGCTTGATTTACTATTCTCTCAATTAAAACTTTAATTTGTTTTGGTGTTTTAGTTCCATTGCTATCAAAGAAAAAAATAAATTTTTTAGTTAAGTCTATAAATAGTGCTATCCAATGTTGTCCTGGTTTATTATGAGGATCAGTATTAAATATTACACCTATTTTACTAATTTTATTTTTTATATATTCCTCTAAATTAAAATTACATAATTGCTCCCATACACAAGTTGAAAATAATTCTTTAGAGTCAAAATCTATTGGCGATGGTCCAATAAACTTAAAATTCTTATTAGATTTTTCATATTGCTTCATTATTTTTATTATATCAACACTGGATAACCAAGTATTTGGTTTATTTGACCATGCTTCCGGAGAGAAAGGTTTAAATATTTCTTTTACTAATAAATCACTGTTATGTACTTTACTTAATTGAGTATTTTTTAACCAACATAATTCATCATAACATTGTTTATCTAATTTGTTCTTAAAAAACTCCCATATTTCTTTGCTATTATTTGTTACTATTTTATCACTATTATTAGCATTCCATACATTTTTAAATACTTGTAGGTTGCTTCTTGAGTAGCAAGTGTAATCTTTTAATTCTGGATCTATATTTTTATTTTGATATGGCGAACATTTAAGTTTGTTAAATTTACGACTCATTTTATGTTTCTGCTTATACGAACGCATTTTTTGTGATGTTTTTGATACTAAACGCATTTTTTGTGATGTTTTTGATACTAAACGCTTTGTTTTAGTAAATTTTTTATGTTTGTTGTTTTTTACATTACTCATATTAATTATTGCTTTACTAATTAATATATAATTATAAAAAAATTATTCCCTTTTTTGTGGAAGTATCTTCTTATTATATTTATTTGATTTTCTGACAACAAATAAATCTAAGTTCGATATTTTTTTTGAAGTATCAGTTGGACACATACAGTTAATTGTTTCGCTAGTTATATTAAAATCACTCACTATTTGATCATTTAAACTGCTATTTGAATAGTCTTTTAATTCGTCTTTTATTATGTTCTTCATT
>Ga0209107_10000842_pt1 | contig 17448 bp, 28 predicted proteins | sample LakErihyJuly2011_2_FD_187460 | JGI IMG/M metagenome (GOLD analysis project Ga0209107, IMG submission 187460) | Freshwater microbial communities from dead zone in Lake Erie, Canada - CCB hypolimnion July 2011 (SPAdes) (version 2) | ecosystem: Environmental > Aquatic > Freshwater > Lentic >... | reverse complement strand
CGTCGTTTCCACCCTCAGTCCTGAGCGTCTGATGAATGTGCTGGTCGCCCCGCACATCACCGAGAAGACCGCGCTCGCCATGCAGAACGCGAACCAGTACACGTTCCGCGTTCGGCGTGATGCGTCGAAGCCCGACATCAAGGCCGCGGTCGAACTCATGTTTGAGGTCAAGGTCGCCGCCGTCAATGTGGTCAATGAATCGGGCAAGGCCCGCCGGTTTGGCAAGACGCCGGGCCGCACCCAGGATTGGAAAAAAGCCTACGTGAGCCTCGCGCCGGGCCAGACCATCGACTACGAATCGAGGAAGGGCTGATGCCACTCATCAAGATGAAGCCGACGTCGCCGGGTACCCGGTTCGTCGTCAAGGTCGACAAGTCGCATCTGTGGAAGGGTGGGCCGTACGAGCCGCTCACCACCAGCCAGAGCAAGACCGGTGGCCGCAACAGCTACGGTCGTATCACCACCCGCCACAAGGGCGGCGGTGCGCACCAGAAGTACCGCATTATCGACTTCAAGCGCGATAAGGACGGCGTCAAGGGGACTGTCGAGCGTATCGAGCACGACCCGAACCGCACCGGGCATATCGCCCTCATCAAGTACGCCGATGGTGAGCGTCGCTACATCCTCGCCCCCAAAGGCGTGGTGCCGGGCGATGAGATCCGCTCGGGCGCCGACTCGCCGATCAAGCCGGGCAATGCGATGCAGCTGCGCCATCTCCCGGTCGGCTCGACGGTGCACAACGTCGAGATGAAGCCCGGCAAGGGCGGGCAGATGGCGCGCAGCGCCGGCAATTCGGTGCAGTACACCGCCCGTGAAGGCATCCACGCGTATATCCGCCTGAAGTCCGGTGAGACCCGCAAGGTCCACATCGACTGCCGGGCCACCATCGGCGAGATGAGCAACGGCGAGCACAACCTGCGCAGCTACGGCAAGGCTGGCGCAAAGCGTTGGCTCGGCATCCGCCCGACGGTGCGTGGTCTCGCGATGAACCCCGTCGATCACCCGCACGGTGGTGGAGAGGGCAAGTCCGGCCAAGGTAACCCCCATCCGGTCTCGCCTTGGGGTTGGAACACCAAGGGCAAGAAGACCCGTACTAACAAGCGCACGACCAACATGATCGTGCAGCGTCGCCAGAACAAGATCCGCTGAGCGGATCCAGGATTTAGGAGCACACCGTGCCGCGTTCACTCAAAAAAGGCCCGTTCGTCGACCTGCACCTCGAGAAGAAGGTCGCGGTCGCCGTCGCCAAGAACGATCGCAAGCCCATCAAGACCTGGTCGCGCCGCTCGATGGTGCTGCCTGAGATGGTGGGTCTCACCATCGCCGTGCACAACGGCAAGCAGCACATCCCGGTGCTCATCACCGAGAACATGGTCGGGCACAAGCTCGGCGAGTTCTCCCCCACCCGCACCTTCAAGTCGCATTCCGGCGACAAGAAAGTCTCGGCTTGAGCCGGGGAGAGATGCAGATGGAAGTCACCGCCAAACTCAAGCACGCGCGTATCTCGCCGCAGAAGTGCCGCCTCGTTGCCGATCAGGTGCGTGGGAAGGCCGTGGGCAATGCGCTCGCGACCCTGCGTTTCATGCCTAAGAAAGGCGCTGAGATCATCCTCAAGGTGCTGCAGTCTGCCATCGCCAACGCCGAGAACAACAACGGCGCCGACATCGACGAACTCAAGGTCTATCGGATCATGGTCGACACCGCACCGGTGCTGAAGCGCTTCGCCGCTCGCGCCAAAGGTCGCGGTGCTCGCATCGTGAAGCGCAACAGCCACATCACCGTCGTGGTCAGCGACGGCAGGAAGGACTGATCCATGGGCCAGAAAGTCAATCCGATCGGCATCCGCCTCGGTATCACCCGCGATTGGACCTCGAAGTGGTACGCCTCGAAGCGCCAGTTCCCGCTGCATGTCCACACGGACTTCCGCATCCGCGAGTTCCTGCGCAAGAAGCTGGCTGAGGCTTCGGTGTCCACGATCCAGATCGAGCGCGCCGCCAACAAGGTCAGCATCACCATCCAGACGGCGCGTCCCGGCATCGTCATCGGCAAGAAGGGTGAGGACATCGACAAGCTGCGCCAAGAGACGGCGAAGCTGCTCGGCCGACCGATCACCGACATCCGCATCAACATCGCAGAGATCCGCAAGCCCGAACTCGACGCGAAACTCGTCGCCGACGGCATCGCGCAGCAGATCGAGAAGCGTGTGATGTTCCGTCGCGCCATGAAGCGCGCCGTGATGAGCACGATGCGCAGCGGTGCGCTCGGCGTGAAGGTGCGCCTCTCGGGTCGCCTGAACGGGTCCGAGATCGCTCGCACCGAAAGTACCCGTGAAGGCCGCGTACCGCTGCACACCTTCCGTGCCGACATCGACTACGCTCTCGGTGAGGCGCGAACGACCTATGGCGTCATCGGCGTCAAGGTCTGGATCTTCAAGGGTGAGGTCTTCGAGAAGGAAGACATGTCGAAGGCCGCCCCGGAAGCCGAGGTCGCCGCGGCTGATGCTGTTGTCGCCACGCCGCCCGCTGCGGCACCGGCGGCCTGAGGAGCACTGCAGCCATGATGCAACCCAAGCGAACCAAGTACCGCAAGCAGTTCAAGGGCAACAACGCCGGGCTTGCGCAGCGCGGAAACTCCGTCGCGTTCGGCAAATTCGGCCTCAAGGCCACCGAGCGCGCGCGTATGACGGCACGCGAGATCGAAGCGGCCCGTCGCGCCATGGCCCGTGCCGTGAAGCGCGGTGGCCAGATCTGGATCCGTGTGTTCCCCGATGTGCCGGTCTCCAAGAAGCCCCTCGAGGTCCGCATGGGCGCGGGCAAGGGCAATGTGGAGTACTGGATCGCCAAAGTGAAGCCCGGAAAGATCCTCTTCGAGATGGAAGGGGTCGACGAGAAGACCGCACGTGAGGCGTTCCGGTTGGCCGGCGCCAAGCTATCGGTCACCACATCTTTCGTGAAGCGGCAGGTGCGCTGACATGAACGCCAAAGAACTGCGCGCCAAGAACTCGCGCGATCTCAACCAGGACCTGCTCAAGGCGCGCCGCGAGCAGTTCTCACTGCGGATGCAGCGCGCCACCGGGCAGGCCATCAAGCCGCACGACTTCGGTCGAGTACGCAAGGACATCGCGCGCCTGAAGACGGTGCTCGCCGAGAAGGCCGCGAAGGAGTCGGGGAAGTAAGTCATGACCGAAACGACCAACATCAAGACACAGCGCACCCTCACAGGGCGCGTGGTCAGCAACAAGATGGACAAGACCATCGCCGTCGAGGTCCAGCGCCTCGTCAAGCATCCGCGTTACGGCAAGTTCATCCGCCGTACCACGAAGCTGCTGGCGCACGACGAGTCCAACGAGTCGCGCACCGGTGACACCGTGACCATCGCCGAGTGCCGCCCGCTGTCGCGTCGCAAGAGCTGGCGGCTGGTGACGGTGCTGGAGCGGGCGTCATGATCCAGCTTCAGAGCATGCTCGCCGCAGCGGACAACAGCGGTGCCAAGACCCTGATGTGCATCAAGGTCATGGGTGGCACGCGCCGTCGTTATGCCGCCGTCGGAGACCTCATCAAGGTCAGCGTCAAGGACGCCATCCCGCGTGGCAAGGTCAAGAAAGGCGAGGTGTACGACGCTGTCGTGGTGCGCACGCGCCATGGTGTGCGTCGGCCGGACGGCTCGCTCATCAAGTTCGACGGCAACGCTGCGGTGTTGTTGACGAGCAAGCTGGAACCGATCGGTACGCGCATCTTCGGGCCCGTGACCCGTGAGCTGCGTACTGCCCAATTTATGAAGATCATCTCGCTGGCACCGGAAGTGCTCTGAGGCGCGCCATGAGGAAGATCCGCAAAGGTGACAACGTCATCGTCATTTCGGGCCGCGATAAGGGTCGCAAGGGTGCGGTCGTGTCCGTGCTCGACGACGGTAAGCTGCTCGTAGAGAACATCAATCGGGTGAAGCGGCATACCCGCGGCAATCCGCAACAGAACAAGGCTGGCGGCATCATCGAGAAGGAAGCTCCGCTGCACGCCTCGAAGGTCGCGCTGTTCAACCCCGCCACGCAGAAGGCCGACCGTGTCGGCATCAAGGCGCTGGCGGACGGCAAGCGCGTGCGTTTCTTTAAGTCCAACGGAGAAGTCGTCGACGCCTGAGGCGTCGCGACACGGGTACCTGCACATGGCAAGGCTACAACAGTTTTACCGCGACACCGTCGTCCCGCAGCTGCGTAAGGACCTCGGTATCGCCAACGCGATGGAAGTACCGAAGATCACCAAGATCACGGTCAACATGGGCGTCGGCGAGGCGGTCGCAGACAAGAAGGTCGTCGAGGCTGCGGCAGGGGATCTCGCGAAGATCACCGGCCAGAAGCCCATGATGTGCCTGTCGCGCAAGTCCATCGCGTCCTTCAAGCTGCGCGAAGGTCTCGCGATCGGCTGCAAGGTGACGCTGCGCGGGCCCCGCATGTACGAGTTCCTCGACCGCTTGATCTCGGTCGCGATGCCCCGTATCCGTGACTTCCGCGGTGTCTCCGCCCGGTCCTTCGACGGCCGCGGCAACTACAACATGGGCGTCAAGGAACAGATCATCTTCCCGGAGATCCAGTACGACCAGATCGACCAGCTCCGGGGCATGGATATCACCATCACCACCACGGCGAAGGACGACAAGGCGGGACGGGCTCTGCTCGAAGCCTTTAGTTTCCCCTTCCGCAAGTAACAGGGCAGAGAAGAACATGGCCAAGACCAGCATGGTCGAACGCGAGAAGCGTCGCACCGCGACCGTGAAGAAGTACGCTGTCAAGCGCGCCGCCCTGAAGACGGCGATCCGCAGCCCGAAGTCCTCTCCGGATGAACGCGCAGCCGCGGTCGCGTCGTTGCAGAAGTTGCCGCGTGACTCAAGCCCGAGCCGTGGGCGTCGTCGCTGCGCCATCACCGGCCGGTCTCGCGGCGTGTATCGCAAGTTCGGATTGGCCCGCGTGAAGATCCGCGAGGCCGTGAACCGGGGCGAGCTCCCCGGCGTGTCTAAGGCGAGCTGGTAGGAGCGCACGCCACATGAGCATGACCGATCCCATCGCCGATCTGTTGACCCGCATCCGCAACGCGCAGCTCGCCCGCAAGAGCGAGGTGAGCCTCGGTTCGTCGCGTCTGAAGCAGGCGGTCGTCAAGGTGCTGAAGGACGAGGGCTACATCGCCGACTTCCGCGTCGCTGTGGATGGGGCCAAGAGCACCCTCACCATCGCCCTCAAGTATTACGAAGGCCGCCCGGTCATCGACCGCATCGAGCGTGTGTCGCGACCCGGTCTGCGCATCTACCGCGGCAAGGACGAACTGCCGAAGGTCCAGAGCGGGATGGGTACTGTGATCGTCTCGACCCCAAAGGGCGTGATGACCGACAAGCAGGCGCGGGCGATCGGCCAGGGCGGAGAAGTCCTGTGTATCGTGGCCTGACGCAGCGGACCGGAGAACCAGAATGAGCCGTGTAGCCAAGCAACCCGTTCCGCTGCCTCAGGGCGTGACGGCCACCATCACCGACGATCTCGTCACCGTGCAGGGTGCCAAAGGCAGCCTGAAGGTGGAGTTGACCGGTGGCGTGAAGGTCGTGCAGGCCGAGAAGCAGCTTGAACTGCGATACGACGCTAGCAACCGCATGCAGGCCGGGTCGGTGCGCGCACATCTCGCCAACGTCGTGACCGGCGTGAGTAAGGGCTACGAGCGCAAGCTTGAGCTCGTGGGTGTCGGCTACCGTGCGGCGGTGCAGGGCAAGACCCTGAACCTCACGCTCGGTTTCTCGCATCCCATCGCGATGGACATGCCCGAGGGCATCACGGTCGAGGCGCCGAGCCAGACCGAGATCCTGCTCAAGGGCAGCGACAAGCAGAGCATCGGCCAGGTGGCCGCTAAGATCCGCGGACTGCGACCGCCCGAGCCCTACAAGGGCAAGGGTGTGCGTTACGCCGGCGAAAAGATCGTGCTCAAGGAAGGCAAGAAGAAGTGACCGGCCGGTACGGCTGAGGATCGAACGATGCAGATTTCAAAGAAAGACCGTCGTCAAAGGCGCGCCCTGCGCACCCGGGCTCGCATCCGCGAGCTGGGCACGCCCCGGTTGACCGTGCACCGCACGCCTCGTCACATCTACGCACAGGTGTTCGATGCGGGCGGCGCGCAGGTCATCGCGACCGCTTCCACCGTGCAGGACGCGGTGGTCGAGGGTCTCAAGGGCACCGGCAACGTCGAGGCCGCTAAGGCTGTCGGCCGCGCCATCGCCGAGCGCGCGAAGGCTGCCGGCATCGATAAAGTGGCGTTCGATCGCGCCGGTTTCATGTATCACGGCCGCATCAAGGCGTTGGCTGAAGCCGCGCGTGAAGCTGGTCTAGAGTTCTAAGGTAGGGCATCTCCAATGGCACGACCCGAAAGATCCCAGGCGACCGACGACTTCCTCGAGAAGCTGGTCGCGGTCAACCGCACCTCGAAGACCGTCAAGGGTGGACGCCAGTTTGGCTTCACAGCCCTGACCGTGGTCGGCGACGGCGCCGGCCGAGTCGGCTTCGGCTTCGGCAAGGCGCGCGAGGTGCCGGTGGCCATCTCGAAGGCGATGGCTGCGGCCCGCAAGAACATGGTCAATGTCGCGCTGCGCAACGAGACCCTGCACTACTCGGTCAGAGGCAGCCATGGCGCGACCCGCGTCCTGATGCAGCCGGCATCCGATGGTACGGGTGTCATCGCGGGTGGTGGCATGCGCGCGGTGCTCGAATGCGCCGGCGTGCGCAACGTCCTCGCGAAGAGCTATGGGTCGCGCAATGCCATCAATGTCGTGCGCGCAACCGTCAACGCCCTCGCTGCGGTGCGCTCGCCTGAGAACATCGCTGCGAAGCGCGGCAAGTCCCTCGAAGAGATCATGGGTTAAGGCCATGACTTCCAAGCAGATCAAGATCACCTTGAAGAGAAGCATCCACGGGCAGATCGCCAATATCGCCCTGTCGGTGCGTGGGCTCGGCCTGCGCCGCCTCCACCAGACGGTGACCGTGGCCGATACGCCAGAGAACCGCGGCCTCATCCGCACGGCGCGGCACCTGCTCGTCGTCGCGGAAGCCTAAGGAGTCAACTGACATGCGCATCAACACCATCAAGCCGGCACCGGGATCCAAGCGGCCACGGCTGCGCGTCGGACGCGGCGCCTCGGCAGGCCAGGGCAAGACCTGCGGTCGTGGCGTCAAGGGCCAACGCGCACGCAAGGGCGGCTACCACAAGGTCGGCTTCGAAGGCGGCCAGATGCCGCTACAGCGCCGGATGCCGAAGGTCGGTTTCCGCTCGGCGATGAAGGCCACCCGGGCTGAGGTCCGCCTCGACGAACTTGCCAAGGTGAAGGCCGATATCATCGACCTCGCCGCCCTCAAGGCCGCGAACGTGGTCCCGATGCACACTCAAGTCGCGAAAGTTGTCCTTTCGGGCAGCATCAGCCGGGCAGTGACCCTCAAGGGCGTCGGCGCCACCAAGGGCGCCAAGGCGGCCATCGAGGCCGCTGGCGGCCAGATCGAGGCCTGAGGGAACTCCATTGGCGAACATGGCAGGCAATGCAGCAGCGACTCTCGCGGACGCCACCCGATTCGGGGAGGTGCGCACGCGTGTGCTGTTCCTGCTTGGCGCCCTGATCGTCTATCGCATCGGTACTTTCATCCCGGTTCCGGGAATCGACCCGGCTGAGATGGCGCGGTTCTTCGAAGACAACGCCGGCACCCTGCTCGGCATGGCCAACATGTTCTCGGGCGGCGCCCTCGAGCGTTTGTCGATCTTTGCGATGGGCGTCATGCCCTACATCTCCGCCTCGATCATCGTGCAGATGGTCTCGATGGTGTATTCGCCTTGGGAGGAGTACCGCAAGGAAGGCGAGGCAGGTCGGCGCAAGCTCACCCAGATCACACGCTACGGTACGGTTTTCCTCGCGGTGTTCCAGTCGTTGGGCGCCGCTACGGCGTTGCAGAACGGCGGCATGGTCAATCAACCCGGTTGGGCATTCCTCTTCATCGCCACCATCACCATGACCACCGGGACCATGTTCCTGATGTGGCTTGGGGAGCAGGTGACCGAGCGAGGCATCGGAAACGGCATCTCCATGCTCATCCTTGCGGGCATCATCTCCGGGCTGCCGGGTGCGGTCGGCCGTACCGTCGAAGCGGTCAATACCGGCGAGATGTCCGGCATCCAGGCCATCGTTCTGCTGGTGTTGGTGCTCGGCGTGACGGCGATCGTCGTCTATGTGGAGCGCGCGCAGCGTCGCATCGCGGTGCATTACGCGAAGCGACAGGTGGGCCGGCGCGTCATGGCCGGGCAGACCAGCCACCTGCCCTTCAAACTCAACATGGCAGGCGTGATCCCGGCGATCTTCGCCTCGAGCCTGCTGTTGGTGCCCGCGAGCATCGCCCAGTTCTTCGGCACCGGCGAGGGGCCGGTTGCAGAAGTGCTGCAGACTTTCGCCGCCACGCTCGGATACGGCCAGCCCTTGCATCTTGTGCTCTACGGCTCCTTGATCGTGTTCTTCTGCTTCTTCTACACGGCGCTCGTGTTCAATGCGCGCGAGACTTCCGACAACCTCAAGAAGTCCGGCGCCTTCATCCCTGGGATCCGTCCTGGCCAACAGACCGGCGAGTACATCGACAAAGTGCTGACGCGGCTGACCTTGTGGGGCGCGATCTACGTCGCCACCGTCTGCTTGCTGCCAGAACTCCTAATTTCTCAGACCCGCCTCGGTGGCGGAGATCTGCTGCTCGTGTTCGGCGGCACTTCGCTGCTGATCGTGGTGGTGGTCGCCATGGACTTCCTGGCGCAGCTGCAAGCCCATCTGATGTCCCACCAGTATCCGGGGCTGCTGAAGCAGGCCAACCTTATGGGTTATGGCCGCTCTGGCGCTCCGCAGTGAGTGAAAGGTAACCGAAATGAAAGTTCGTCCGTCCGTCAAGAAAATCTGCAAGGACTGCAAGATCGTGCGGCGCCGTGGCGTTGTCTACGTGATCTGCAAGGAACCGCGGCACAAGCAGCGGCAGGGTTAAGAATCAAGGTTTTTCCATTAGAATGCCGCGCGTTTAGGCGGCTTCGGGGCAAGGAAACATGGCACGTATCGCCGGCATAAACATCCCGATGAACAAGCATGTGGTCATCGGGCTCACGCACATCTTCGGCGTCGGGCGAACGCGCTCGCGCGCCGTCTGCGAGGCGGCGGGTGTCGACCCGACCACCAAGGTCAAAGATCTCACTGATTCCGAGGTGGGTGCGCTGCGTGCGCAGCTCACCAAGGGGCTGGTGGAAGGCGATCTGCGTCGTGAGGTGTCGATGAACATCAAGCGGCTCATGGACCTCGGAACCTACCGTGGCTTGCGCCACCGCAAGGGGTTGCCGGTCCGTGGCCAGCGCACGCGCACCAACGCGCGGACGCGAAAGGGCCCGCGCAAGCAGGCGGTCAAGCTCAACGCGCCCCCGGGCAAGGCATAAGGCAGCAGGCAAGATATGGCAGACAACAAGCAGCAGGGCGCCGGCGGCGCGAAGAAACCGAAGAAGGCGCGCAAGAGCGTCCTCGACGGCATCGCACATGTGCATGCGTCGTTCAACAACACGATCATCACCATCACCGACCGCCAGGGCAACACGCTCTCGTGGGCGACCTCGGGTGGTTGTGGCTTCCGCGGCTCACGCAAGTCGACGCCGTTCGCTGCGCAGGTGGCCGCTGAGAAAGCCGGCAACGCCGCGCAAGAGCACGGGCTGCGCAACGTCGAAGTCCGGGTCGCGGGTCCGGGTCCGGGTCGCGAATCGGCGGTACGGGCGCTCAACAATTGCGGGCTGAAGATCACCAGCATCGCGGACGTGACGCCGATCCCTCACAACGGCTGCCGGCCGTCCAAGAAACGCCGCGTCTGACGCCGCGAACCGAACACTCTAGAGGCATATCGAATGGCCCGTTATATTGGACCCAAGTGCAAGCTCGCGCGCCGCGAGGGCACCGACCTTTTCCTGAAGAGTGGCGTCAAGCCGCTCGAGTCGAAGTGCAAGCTGCAGGTGCCGCCCGGCGGCGTCAAGAGCGAGCGTAAGACCCGTCTGTCCGAGTACGGCACCCAGCTGCGTGAAAAGCAGAAGCTGCGCCGCATGTACGGCGTGCTCGAGCGACAGTTCGCGAACTACTACACCGAGGCGGCCCGTCGTACTGGCTCGACCGGTGAGAACCTGCTGAAGCTGCTCGAATGCCGTCTCGACAACGTGGTGTACCGCATGGGATTCGCGGCCACCCGCTCCGAGGCCCGCCAGCTCGTCAGCCACAAAGGCGTGCAGGTGAACGGCGATGTCGTCACCATCGCATCCTGTCAACTGCGCGCGGGCGACATCGTCCAGATACGCGAGAAGGCCCGCAAGCAGCTGCGCATCCAGAGCGCGATGCAGATCGCCTCGCAGGTCGGTTTGCCCGAGTGGGTGCAGGTGGACGACAAGGAGATGAAGGGCGTCTTCAAGCAGGTGCCGGCGCGGGATGAGATCCTGCCCGACATCAACGAGAACCTGGTCATCGAGTTGTACTCGAAGTAATCGCCTGGTTCGCCAGAGCAGAGGCACCGAATATGCAAGGATCCGTCAACGAATTTCTCAAGCCCCGCGTGGTCAAGGTGAGTCCGCTCGCCCCGCGTCAGGCCCGCGTGGTCATAGAGCCGTTCGAGCGTGGCTTTGGCCATACGCTCGGCAATGCGCTGCGCCGAGTTTTGCTTTCTTCGATGCCCGGAGCGGCCATCACGGAAGCGGAGATCGAGGGCGTGCTGCACGAGTACACCTCCATCGAAGGCGTCCAGGAGGATGTGGTCGACATCCTCCTCAACCTCAAGCAGGTCGCGATTCGCATGCATTCGCGCGACTCGGCCGAGCTTCGCCTCTCCAAGAAGGGGCCGGGGCCGGTGACTGCGGGCGACATCCAGCTAGATCATGACATCGAGGTCGTCAATCCGGATCTCGTGATCGCCAACCTCACCAAGGCGGGCGAGCTCACCATGGTGCTGCGGATCGAGCGTGGACGTGGGTATCGCCCGGCGGCGCAGCGAGCGGTGTTCGAGGAAGCGACGCGACCGATCGGTCGTCTGCAGCTCGATGCGTCGTTCAGCCCGGTTCGCCGCGTGACCTATGCGGTCGAGGCCGCCCGTGTCGAGCAGCGCACCGATCTCGACAAGCTCATCATCGATATTGAGACCAACGGTACGATCGACTCGGAAGAGGCGATCCGTCGCGCCGGCAGCATCCTGAAGGACCAGTTGTCGGTGTTCGTCGATCTGCAGGGCGAAGAAGATGCCAGCGGGAAGTCCGAATCCGCGCAGTTCGATCCGATACTGCTGCGTCCGGTCGATGAGCTCGAGCTCACGGTTCGCAGTGCGAACTGCCTGAAGGCCGAGAACATCCACTACATTGGTGATCTCGTGCAGCGCACTGAAGTGGAGCTGCTGCGTACGCCCAACTTGGGCAAGAAGTCGCTCACGGAGATCAAGGAAGTCCTGCAGAGCCATGGGCTCATGCTCGGTATGCGTCTGGATGGTTGGCCGCCGGCTGGCCTGCGCCACGACGACGAGCGCGCCGGGCTCGTGTAACGGGTAGGCGCGGCCGCCAAGGCCGTGCTGCCATGCTGATTTATCGAGGTTCGATATGCGTCATAGACTAATCGGGCGACAGTTGTCGCGTAACGCTCCACATCGCCGCGCGCTGCTGCGGAATCTCAGCGTTGCGCTGCTGCGTCACGAAACCATCCGTACCACCCTGGCCAAGGCCAAGGAATTACGTCGTGTCGTCGAGCCGCTGATCACGCTCGGCAAGACGGATACCGAGTCCCGTCGGCGGCTGGCGTTCGCCCGCCTGCGCGATATGCCGGTGGTCGAGAAGCTCTTCGACGACCTGGGCCCGCGCTTCCAGGCCCGTGCGGGCGGATATACCCGCATCCTGCACATGATGCCGCGACCGGGCGACTCCGCCGAGATGGCTCTGATGCAGCTCGTCGATCGCGCTGCGCCCGCAGCCGAGGATGCGCTCGAGGCCGGCGCCACCCAGGGTAAGGCTAAGAAGGCGAAGAAAGCCAAGACGGCTAAGAAAGCCAAGACGGCTATGAAAGCCAAGACGGCGAAGCCCGCGTCGGTTGCCAACACTCCGAAGGGCGTCAAGCCACGGATCCGCAAGGCTGCAGTGCCCATCGGCTGAGCACAGCCCTCGCAGGGGGGGGGCGGACACCGTTGATCGGGACAGGGCCGGCGTATCCGCAAGGGACGCCGGCCTTCTGCTTTCTTGGGAGCCGCCCCGTCGAGCCCCCATCCTCCCATCCATAATGGCTTGGTACGACGGCCGCGGGCCGGTCCCCCGGCTACACTTCCGGTGGCAGCGGGCTACTCCGGCCCGCGACCATGACCGGGGGAGTTCAAAGACATGAGTATCGTAAAAGAATTCCGTGAGTTCGCCATGCGCGGCAACGTCATCGACCTCGCGGTCGGCGTCGTGATCGGCGGCGCGTTCGGCAAGATCGTGTCGTCATTAGTCGGCGATGTCGTGATGCCGGTGCTCGGCAAGGTCGTGGGCGGCGTTTCGTTCAACGAACTCGGCACGACGCTCGGTGTCGGCGCGGACGGCGCAGCTGTCGTGATCAAGTGGGGCGCCTTCCTGCAGACGATCCTCGATTTCACGCTCATCGCGCTCGCGCTGTTCGTCGCCATCAAGACCATCAACCGCCTGAAGCGTGAGCCTGCACCGGCTGAAGCGCCGCCGCCGCCGCGCAGCGAAGTGCTCCTCGAGCAGATCCGCGACGCGCTCAGGAAAGGCTGAACGCCTCGCGGGTGAGGTTGTCGCAACCCTCGGCGGTGATGGCGAGGTCGTCCTCGATCCGGATGCCGCCGAAGGGTTGCAACGCCGCCACGCGTGACCAGTCGATCTGCGCTGCGAGCGGGCCGGAGCGTGCTGGGGCTAACCGTGCCTCGATGAAGTAGAGGCCGGGCTCCATCGTGACCACGAACCCCGGCTCCAAGGGACGGGTCAGGCGCAGTGCGGGGTCCTGCAGCGGGCGCGGGAGCGCGGTGGTGCCGCTTTCATCCTCCATGAAGCCGCCCACATCGTGCACCTGCAGGCCGAGCATATGGCCGATGCCGTGCGGGAAGAAAAGGCGAGCAACCCCGTTGTCGAGCGACTCCTCCACGCCGCAGCGGATCACCCCCGCATCGCGCAGCAGGGTCGCGATGCGTTCTACCGCCGAAAGATGGATGTCACGCCAGTCGACCCCCGGCGCCGCCATGGCGCACAGACCGCGCTGCAGCGCGTCCATCTCCTCCACCAAGGCGGCGAAGTCAGGATCCGAGTGTGACCAGGTACGGGTGATATCGCTGCCGTAGCCGGCGTAGCTCGCCCCGGCATCGAGCAACAACGAACGGGGCGGGGCGGGGCGGTCACGGCGCAGCACCTGGTAGTGCAGCACGGCGGCGGCTTCGTTGAGCGCGACGATGGCGTTGTAGGGCAGTTCATGCTCGCGTTGGCCGCAGGCCGTGGCGAAGGCTTGGTGGATCTCGTACTCGCTGCCGCCGCTGCGGAAACAGGTCTCGGCGGCGCGATGGCCGTGCACGCCGATGCGGTTTGCCTCGCGCAGGCAGGCGATCTCGTAGGGCGTCTTGCGCCCCCTGGCATGGTCCAGCCTGCGCATCAATTCCGCAGGATTGATCGCCCCGGGCGCGAGGGTGCGGAGTGAGGGGGCCGGATCGCCGATCCAAGCGAAACGGCTGAGGTCAGCCGGCAGCGCGGCACGGACCTCCTCGGTCGAGTGCACGGTGACCACCTCGAATGACTCCGGCCAACCCCGCGCGGGCAGTGCCGCCGGTTGGTGCCAGAAATCGGTCTCGACCCGGAACAACAGTCGCGGTGGGCGACCTGGCCGGACGACCACCATCGACCCTGGCGCATCCAACAACGGCGCCCACCATCGGAACGGTGCATGGGCTTTGAAAGGGTAGTTGTGGTCGTCGAGGAAGATCTCGATCGCCTCCCCGGCATGCAGGATGAGACCGTCGAACTTGCAGGCTTGCAAGGCTGCCGCGGTTCGCTCGCCGATCGTGGCGAGGTGGGCGTTGAAGAGGTGGGCTGGGGTGTCGGCGCTTGGCATGGGGGCCCTGCTTTAGGGGGCGGCGGCGGATGCCCGCCGCGGCGTTGAAGAGAGGGTGATATTCTAGGTCATCTTTCCGGCCGGCCGCCCCCCGCCGCCCCCCCTTGAGCAGGGCCGCCGCTCCCGCCCGACGATGTTCCGGCTTGACGGCAGCGTTAGCCGGCATATGCGTTCCAAATCCCAGTAAAACACTGTAATATGCGTCCGCGACTTGAGTCGCCAGACAAACTAGCTAGGTTGTTTGATTTCCACTGGTCCACTTTTTTTTTGGGGAAATTTCACAATGAAGACGAAACTCGCTCTCGCCGCGGTGCTCGCGGCGCTCGCCCTGACCGCTTGCGCGAAGAAGGAAGAGGCTGCCATCGCCGTTGATGCTGCCGCCACCGAAGCCGCTGCGACCGACGCTGCTGCGACCGACGCTGCTGCGACCGACGCCGCTGCCGTTGCGACCGACGCTGCGGGCGCCGCTGTCGACGCGACCGCCGCTGTTGCGACGGATGCCGCCGCTGCTGCGACGGATGCCGCCGCTGCCGCGACGACCGTTGTCGAGGAGGCCAAGAAGTAATTCTTTAAAGAGAACTGCTTCTTGAAAGGGCCACGAGGCCCTGCGACGGGCCCGGGCTGGTGGTGACACCTCCCGGGTCTGTTTTTTTTGGGTGACCGCGGAGAGCCGATCGATGCCTGTGGGTCTGCGGGATGCGCGCGAACGCATCGAAGATCGTCGATGGTTCATCGCAGCCTATGCTCGTTGGCTGCATGAATTCGCAGGTGAGGCGGCCGTGATGGCGGTCGCCGACCACGGCGATGGTGCGCCGGGCGCGCTCAATCTGTCGGCGCTGGAAGAGGCGCAGCGTTGGATCACCGCGAGGGATGTCGATGTGATCCTGTTGCTGCGTGATGGGCAGCCGGCGGGTTTTTCTTTGGTGCGACGCGAATCGCCGTCGTCACGCAGTGTGGCCGAATACTATGTCGAGCCGGATCAGCGCGGCCGCGGAGTGGGGCGGTCGGCAGCGATGTTGTTGTTCGACCGGTTCGGCGGCGAATGGCGTACCGCGGCCTTGCAACGACACGCACCCGCTGTGAAGTTCTGGCGCGGTACGGTACGCCGCTACACTGCAGGCCGCCATCAAGAGACGCTCGTCGATGGCGAAGTGCGTCAGCGTTTCTTTGCTCGTACCGGTCTGGCGCCGGACTTCGCTGCGGTCGGCGCGGCCACGGACGGACGGAGCAGCGGCGCAAGATAGCGTCCGGTGTGCGAGGCCGGCACACGCGCCACCGCCTCAGGCGTGCCGGTCGCGACCAACTCACCCCCACCCGAGCCGCCCTCCGGACCCAGGTCGATGAGCCAGTCTGCCGCCTTGATCACATCGAGGTTGTGCTCGATCACCACCACGGTGTTGCCCTCGTCACGCAACCGTTGCAGCACCCGGAGCAACTGCGCCACATCGTGGAAATGCAGCCCGGTGGTGGGCTCGTCGAGCACATACAGCGTGCGCCCGGTGGCGCGCTTGGAGAGCTCGCGCGCGAGTTTGACGCGCTGCGCTTCGCCGCCGGAGAGGGTGGTCGCGTTCTGTCCGAGTTTCAGGTACCCGAGTCCGACATCGATCAGCGTCTGCAGCTTCGGATGCACGGCAGGGATGTTGCGGAAGAACGGCGACGCATCCTCCACGGTCATCTCGAGCACCTCGTGGATGGTGCGGCCGCGATAGCGGATCTCCAGCGTCTCGCGGTTGTAGCGCCGACCGCTGCAGGTGTCGCAGGGCACGTAGACATCGGGCAAGAAGTGCATCTCGATGCGCATCACGCCATCGCCTTGGCAGGCCTCGCAGCGCCCCCCTTTCACATTGAAACTGAAGCGTCCCACGTCGTAGCCGCGGCTGCGTGACTCGGGCACTTGTGAGAACAGTTCGCGCAGACCCGCGAACAGTCCGGTGTAGGTGGCGGGGTTCGAGCGCGGCGTGCGACCGAGCGGGTCCTGGTCGATCTCGATCACGCGATCGATATGACCGAGCCCCTCGAGACCGCGACAGGGCGCCGCATCGGATGGCCCGCCGCCGAGTTGGGCGAGCGCGCGGCGCAGCAGCGTATCGTTGACGAGCGTGCTCTTGCCCGAACCGGAGACCCCGGTGACACAGGTGAAGAGACCGAGCGGGAAGCCGACCGTGACATCCCTAAGATTGTTGCCGGTCGCGCCGATCACACGCAGCTCACGCCCCGGTTGCGGCGGAGTGCGGACCGCGGGCACCTCGATGCGCTCCGTGCCGGCCAGGTATCGCCCGGTCAGGGAATGCGGGTCCGCCTTGATCTGCGCTGGCGTGCCAGAGGCGACCACCGCGCCACCGTGCGCTCCCGCGCCGGGTCCGAGATCGATCACATGGTCGGCGGCGAGGATCGCCTCCTCATCATGTTCGACGACGATCACGGTGTTGCCGAGGTCGCGCAAGCGGCGCAGCGTCGCCAGCAGCCGGCCATTATCGCGTTGATGCAGGCCTATGGAGGGTTCATCAAGGATGTACATGACGCCGGTGAGGCCCGAGCCGACCTGGCTTGCGAGCCGGATGCGCTGCGCCTCCCCGCCCGAGAGGCTGTCCGCTGCACGGTCGAGGGTCAGGTACTCGAGTCCGACATCGACCAGGAAGCGCAGCCGTTCGGAGATCTCATGGACCACTTTGCTTGCGACCTCGCCGCGCCAACCGGGCAGCCGCAGCGCCGTGTGCAGCGCTGCCGCCTCGCTTACCGCGAGACGGGTGATCTCGGGGAGGGTCCGCCCGCCGACCCTGACATGGCGGGCATCGCGGTTGAGCCGACTGCCACCGCAGTCGGGGCAGGGACGCAGGCCGCGGTAGCGGGCGAGTTCCTCGCGCACCGTCGGCGATTCGGTGTCGTTCCAGCGACGCTCGATGTTGCGAAGCATGCCCTCGAAAGGATGCCGCCGTTCGGTGCTGCTGCCGCGAGCAGCGGCGTAGGTGAAGGTGATGAGTTCATCGCCGCTGCCGTTGAGCAGCACCTCTCGCACCCTTTCCGGCAGTTCCTGCCACGGCTCCTCGATGTCGAAACCGTAGTGGGTGGCGAGCGCGCTGATGACTTGCAGGTAATGTGGGTTGTGGCGGTCCCAGCCGCGCACCGCGCCGCCCGCGAGCGACAGGTGCGGGAAGGCGACGAGCCGCGCAGGGTCGAAGAAAGGCTGCTCACCCAGACCGTCGCAGGTTGGGCAGGCGCCGGCGGGGCTGTTGAAGGAGAACATCTTCGGTTCGAGTGTCGGCACGGCGTGGCCGCAGACCGTGCAGGCGTGGCGATTGGAGAACAACAGGCCCGCGCCGCCCG
>Ga0209107_10000841_pt1 | contig 17461 bp, 15 predicted proteins | sample LakErihyJuly2011_2_FD_187460 | JGI IMG/M metagenome (GOLD analysis project Ga0209107, IMG submission 187460) | Freshwater microbial communities from dead zone in Lake Erie, Canada - CCB hypolimnion July 2011 (SPAdes) (version 2) | ecosystem: Environmental > Aquatic > Freshwater > Lentic >... | reverse complement strand
AGGCTGAGGCGGTTGTGCTTGAGGAAGGGCAGGCTGAAGAAGATGATTTTGGTCATCGTGTCGCGCTGCACCTGGTTGTAGATGATGTTGCGGATGTTGCTCCCGATGTCGGGCATGTGGCGCAGCGAGAAGACGTCGCTCGCGTTGGCGACGAACGGGCGCCAGTCGGTTTGCGGGTCTGAGACGCAGGATATGTGGAACGCGAGCGCGTACCTGTCGAGCTCCGCGTGCGTTTTTGAGTGTTTGTTTGCGTCTGGCAATAGTTTGACGATGAGCTGCGCGAGGCGCGGGCAGCATCGGTCTAGACTTAAGTTTGCGGTGTCCCCTGTCACATCGCGCTCGTTGTACAACTGACCCGTGAAAATGTCTTTTTTTTTCACGCCCGAGACGACAGGGTTCACTGAAAATCCTCCATGTAGACGCGGTGCTGTTTCATGTACTTGATGCCGTGGTGGTGCACGACGCTGTAGCGGTTGCGCTGGTGCGCGACGATGGGCATGGGCAGGGAGTGCACGGGGCCGTTGGGCGGGCAGATGAGCATCGCGCTCGGGTGGTACTCGCCGGGCTCGTTGCAGATGTTGCCGTACTTCTGGATGACGGTCTGCGTGCTGTGGCCCTGCTTGAGGATGTTGTAGAAGAGCACGTGCGTGCTCTTGCGCAGGCAGAGGAGACACATGCCGTTGCGGGCGCTCTGGAGCGTCGGGAGCTCGAACTGCACGCCGACGAACGCGTTGTCGGCGTCGATCTTCATGCACTCGCACTGGCCCTTGAAGATGCAGCTGCGCTCGGACGAGTTCATGCACTCGCGCATGAACGCCTCCTCGTACTTGCGCGAGACGATCGGCACGGAGGCGCCGACGCTGCGCGGGACGCTGGTGAGCATTTTCGCGATGCTCATCTTCGAGAGGAGCCACGTGAAGTCGTCGGGCTCGTCCGGCGCGCGTCCGCTCTGCCTGGCGTGCAGGCTATCCTTGATGTTGGTCTTGATGACGCTCGTGTCCGCGAGGACCGCGTCCGACGCGGCGACGTCGACATCCTCCTCGACGCTGATGTTCGGCTGGCGCTTGCGCTTGAGCTTGTTCCATGACGACGGGAGGAGCATTGGCGGGGCCAGGACGCGCGGACGGCAGACGATAATGATTTTTTTAGCGCGCCGCGTATATACGCGGGTGTGCGCGCGGAGATGCTGGTGATGGGGATCTGCAACCCGACGGGGGAGCAGGACGCGTACAACGGGCTGTACTTTACGCAGGTGGAGCTGCTGCAGCTGAAGGACCGGATGCGCGGGGTGGCGGTGAAGACGGAGCACGCGGGGGAGGCGATCGGGCAGGTGCTGAGCGGCTTTGTCGACGCGTCCGGGAACCTGCACTGCGTGATGGAACTCGAGCAGCAGTCGCTGCCGGGCGCGCTGGCGCAGGGCTTCATCCGCGACGGGGTGGCGGCGGAGCTGTCGCTGGGGTACACCGTGGACATCAAGAACCACGCGAACGGGCTGAAGGCGGCGGAGAAGAAGCTGCTGGAGGTGTCGATCGTGCGCAAGGGCGCGCGCAAGGGGTGCCACATCGTCGCGTACCAGGACACGGACCGCGCGGTCGTGTACACGGCGAAGGACGCGTGGAGCACGTTCGATTTGACGTGAGGCTGCCGGGAGGGATTTGCGGCGGAAGCATATAAATGAGCACGTCCGGGGACGCATGCCGCCTGCTACCACGTTCGAGGTGCAAGTGCCGCAGTTCACGGTCGTGGCGAGCCTCGACCTCGTCGACCACGTCGTGGACACGCTGCAGGTGCTGGGCTTCACGTCGCAGATGGGCGCGGAGAGCAAGAAGATCGTGCTGCCGGTGTCGGCGGTGGCGGCGTACCTGAGCATGTCGCGGGCGAGCATCTCGGAGCACCAGCTGTGCGTGCCGTCGGAGCCCGGGCAGCAGACGTTCACGTTCCCGGCGTACAAGCAACAGTGCGAGCACGACTGCGCGGCGCCGAACCTGGGGGTGGCGATCACGTTCTTCGTGAACGCGGGCGCGACGGAGCCGGGGAGGGTGTCGCACCACGTCGGCGGCACGACGTACATGGACGTGCACGACCTGTACTCGAGCGCCGGGAAGATGCTGGTGCTCAAGGCGACGCTGAACGACACGAACTCGACGCCCGTGAACGTGCACGTGCAGGCGACGCTGACGCCGGGCGACGTGCAGTGGCACCAGGCCAACAACGAGCGGCTGACGCTGCTGAACGCGAACTTCCAGAACCAGGAGCGCATGGAGCAGCGGCTGAACAACTTCAGCCAGGGGAGACTCGACGCGCTGCAGGACTACCTGGACCCGAACAACAAGGGCTGCGTGTACAACGCGCTGGCGATGCCCAAGTCGCTCGTGCGGCAGGTGACGACGTGCAAGTCGATGGACCCGCAGCAGCTCGAGTACTTCCAGCAGGCGTGCTACGAGCGCACGCCCGAGGTGTGCACCAAGTCCGGGCCGCTGGCGGCCGCGCTGCTGCTGAGCACGGCGGTGAAGTACGTGATGCAGAAGCACCCGGAGACGAGGGCCGAGGTCATGACGCACAAGCGGCTGGGGGACCTGCTCGAGGCGTCGGCGATGACGGCGGCGGACGTGCAAGCGTTCGAGCACATCTGGAACAACAGCGTGACGTCGGCTGTGCCGGCGATCAACCAGTACACCCCGGACTGCTCGTACGCGGTGCGGGAGAGCGGCGTGTGCACGCTGAAGGAGGTCGGCGAGGAGCAGATGCTGTTCGGGTCGAACATCATGCAGATGGTGCAGGCGCGCATCGACCTGGCGAAGGCGTCGGCGATGTGCCGGGAGCACATACAAAGCGGGAACCAGGTGCAAGCGCAGGCGTGCTTCGCGATCGCGCACAAGCAGCGCCTGCAGGCGAGCGAGCAGGGCCTGGCGGTCGACTGCGAGGACCTGACGTTCGGCATGCGCATGGCGCACCTGTGCCTGCTGAACTCGGCGACGCTGGAGAGCGTGCTGCGCCTCGTCGGCACGCCGGTGCTCTGCGCGGAGTGCGCGCTGAACCAGCCGGGGAACACCGTGGCGGACGCGAAGCGCAGCGTGCGCCTGGGCGCGGGGATTCTGCTGCAGGTGAAGCAGCGGTCGGCGAACGAGAGCGTGAACTGCACGTGCGTGGCGTCGGCGGCGAGTTGCATCCAGAAGTACGACATGAACAAGCTGGTCGACCCGACGACGGTCAAGCCGCTGATGCCGCGGACGGCGTTTGGCAGCCGCGACGAATTCCTGTTTGCGAAGATGAGCACGCCGTCGGGGCACTCGTGCCGGGCGCAGATCCAGCGGCAGCTGCTCGGCAGCAAGGAGGTGGGCGCCGGAGTGCACATGCGGGTGTGGGACGTGAAGCTGCAGTCGATGGAGGAGTCGACGAGCAGCACGATCAAGAACCTGAACGCGATTTCCAGCGACAAGTTCGACATGTGCATCAAGGTCGGCGCGAGCAACGACCACGTGTTCAGCGGGATGACGCAGGCGCTCGTGTCGAACCTGAGCGGCGGAGTGTACGCGGACATGCTCGGCGGCTCCGGGCTCGCGCTGCAGCACATCGCAGACCACCGGGGCACCTCGGACTTCTACAGCATCATCTGCCAGGTCGGCGGCATGAACCTGATGCAGGCGGAGCAGCGCGGGACGGCGCAGACGCTGCCGTCGGCGGTCACGGCGCAGCATTTGCTGAACAACACGGGCGCGTGCGACTTCTACTACAGCGCGCCGTACGACCAGTGCGCGCAGAGCAGCGTGACGGGCATCGACTTCGAGCTGCACGCGGACGAGAAGAAGATCCTGAACCTGCTGGCGGACGCGTGCGCCAAGGTCTACATCAAGCCGCTGAACTGCATCGCGAGTCTCGGCACCGAGGGCACGTGCTACCTGCCGTGCATCAGCCAGATATCGCCGACGATCCTCGGCGCCCTGCGCAAGCCGACGGAGGGGGAGATGCGGCACTTTGTGGTGACGCAGAAGACGCCGATGCTGCCCGTGCTGGAGGTGCTCGGGTCGACGAGCATCAACAGCCTGCTGGGCAAGCAGAAGGCGCACATCCAGAAGGTGCTGGGCACGGTGAGCGACGACTGCCAGCGCAGCGTAACGCTCGACCACATCAGCACGGACATCGTGTACGTGCACATGCAGTCCCCGCTGGCGGCGTAGAGTGCGCGTGCGTTTATTTAATAAAAAATCCGAAAAAATCTGATTCGCGCCTAACGTCGCCGTGTCCGCGAAAAGCGGGAACGCGGCATGCGGCACCCGGCGTTCCTGCTCGTGGAGGCGCTGCAGACGCTGGAGCGGTGCGCGCAGATGGAGGCGGCGCAGCGGCTGGACGTGCGCACGAAGCTGTGCGACGTGCTGCAGCAGTGCGTGACGGGCGCGGCGAGCGCGTACGACCTGCAGGGCGACGGCGCGAGCCTGCACGCGCTGGTGCTGGACGTCGCGGCGTCGGTGCCGGGGGCGTGCGCGGCGGAGCGCGAGCTGCAGCGCGAGCTGCAGGTGCTCGGCTCGATGCTGCTGACGAGCGCGCTGACGGGGTGTCTGGCGCGGCCGCTGCCGGGGGACTCGCGCTCGGAGGAGTCGCTGCAGCAGAACCTGCGGGCGGAAATCGAGCGGCTCACGTGCCTGTGACCGGCGCGTGCTGCTGCATCGTGCGCACGAGGCAGCCGCAGACCATGCCGTACGCCCAGCGGAAGACGCGCGTGTACTCGTCGTCGTCGTTGCTGAACGCCTCGTCGAAGCCCTGTATGAGCGCCTGGATCGACCTGTCGCGGCCGTTGATGCGCACGAAGCTGTGGATGCGCTGCTGGCAGATCGTCTGGATGTTGCTGATGAGCCAGAAGGCGAGGATGAAGTACTTGTACTTGTGCTGCACGGTGATGTGCACGCTGCTGTCCGCGTCGTGTATCTGGACGCCCGTGCGCATGACGACGCCGTCGAGCGCGCACACGCAGAAGAAGTGCTGCTCGGTGACGTGCATGGACCTCATGCCGCGTATCCACTTGATGATCGTGAGGACCTTGCCGACCTTGTGCGCGGAGAAGAGCTCGAGCATGCGGTTGACGAAGACGTCGACGTCGTCGATGTAGGCCATGTCGGCCTGCAGGCGCAGCGCGTCGGGGTTCGCGTCCTGGCACTGCTTCTCGAAGAAGAGGTCGTACGCGGCGGCGTCGCCGATCGTCTTGCACGAGATGATGTACTGCAGCGCGCGGTACGCGGCCGTGAACCTGCGCTCGTCGAAGACGAAGTCGGCCATCGGTGTGGAGTCGGCCGTCCCGCGACGCACGCGTGAAAACTATTTTCGCGGCGCCGGCTACGCGAGCAGGAACTGCACCATGCTCTCGAGCACGGCCTCGTACTCGTACTTGTGCTGTTGGCGGAACGTCTCGCAGCTGGAGGCGATGGTGTAGTTGTACACGCCGATGACGGCGCGCCAGCAGCGCTCGCGGATGCTGTCGTGCTGCCAGACGCTGACGTACAGCTGGAGCACGACCGGGAGCGTGAGCCCGGCGCGGACGGTCGCGTTGAGGCCGAGCATGCAGCGCGTGCGGAAGTCGAGCAGGCTCTTGATGTTGTAGTGGTACACGCGCAGGCTCTTGATGACGAAGATGATCGCGGCCTCGTCGATCTGGTGGATCGCGCCGGCCGAGAACTTGCTGACGAACGACGCGTCGAAGTACTTGAGGAAGACCTCCTCGGGCACGCGCACGACCTGCGCCTTCATGAAGTACAGCATGCGCTGCAGGTTGATGCTCGTGGTGATGGAGAACTTCTGCTGCGAGCACCAGTTCCCGAACGTGTGCACGTACTGCACGTCGGTGTCGACCTTCTTGGCGACGTGCTCGCGCATGCTGAACTTGCGGCTGACCGTCGGCTTGAGGACCTCGTGCTCCCGCGCGCACGTGTCGATGATGGCGGCGACGTCCTGCACGAACTCCGCGGTCACGCAGATGTGCCGCAGCAGCGCGATGAAGGTGGTCTGCTGCGCGTCGTGTGGCATGTGCGAGCAGTTGTCGGTGAAGTCGTTGACCGTGCGCAGGCTGCGGAGCTCGACGTCGCGCGCGCTGGCGGTGGTCATCACGAAGCGCTCGAACATTTTCGCGGCGGGGATGTTCATGAGCGTCACGCTGAGCATCGACTTGACGACGTACTCGAGGTTGAGCGGGTCCTGCGCGGTGTTGGCGAGGAGCATGCTGTTGAGGAAGACCTGCACGCGCGGGTCCTTCGTGAGGGCCTCGGTGTCCTCGCGCGACATTTTGATGAGCCGGATGTACTTGAAGAGCGTGACCCAGTCGGAGATGCTCGTGAGGTGGTCGCTCTCGCTGCTGTCGAACTGGGACCACGCGTCTTCGTCGAAGTGCAGTGCCGCGCGCTGCTCCTCGGGCAGCACCTGCAGGAACGCGTGCAGCACGGCCGGCCGGTCGGGGTTCTTGGACATGAGGATGAGGATGAGGTGCAGCGTGACGCTGTTGAGGGGGTCGAAGTTGAAGACGCGGCACAGCTTGACGTACCCGAGCAGCGTCTTCTGCTCCATGTACACCTGCAAGTCGCGCTGCGTGTTGCGCTGCCGGTTGCCGTGGTCGTCGTGCATGCTCATGCGCATGCGCACGAGGTCGAGGTCGTCCATCTCGATGTGGAAGATCTCGTCCATGCCTATTTAACAGAGCACGAAAATACACGGGTATGCTGAAAAGTATTTTAGAGATTTGCGTGCTGAACACCGCCGCCGCGCTCGTCTCGTGCGTGTGCTTCGGGCTGCTGCTGCAGCGGCTGGACCTCGGCGTGTTCTGCCTGCTGATCGTGCAGTACGTCTTCGTGTGCGTCAGCAGCCTGTACGGCTTCATCTTCCTGAAGGCCGTGGCGGCGCGCGCCTCGTACGTCGACACGCGCGAGATGCAGGAGTACAACCTGTGGATGTTCGCGTGCCTGCTCGTCGTGAGCGTGCAGATGAGCAGCATGGCGTGCGTGCACCTGTAGACTTGTTTATTGCACCGTAAAGTTAACGACCGAAACAACGGATAAATTCATGATCGCAAACACGACGAGCCTAAAGTCAAACTTGCCCCACTTCGTATTTGGGAACCCACAGGTGCAATCAAGGCTAGTCCACGACGCCGGATACCACCCAATGTTGTAGCACATACTTTCCAGCAGCGCGACGACGTGGTTCAGGACGAAGGACGTAATCATCACAGCGACGAGCGGCTGTTGTCCCTCTCTTTGTCCTTGGAACTGCATCGTCCCTTCCTCGCGATGCAACCACGCCAACTCCTGTCTGATCTGGATAATCGTCGGTATGAACACAGCCATCTTGCTCAGGAAAAACACGAGCTGCGTGGCGACATTGACGATGTTCGAGTGGCGGAAATTGATTGAATTGGGCGTTAAGTCTTCGCGCGTCCTTGAGCCGACCGCGGTTTTCCGTGTGCCGAATACCTCGAACTCAGTGACGAGGTACAGGGCCCCCATGACAGACACTTCTGTGATGTCCAGCACGCCAACAGCCACGGCGGAGAAAAAGGCGCGCTGGACGTGCGTGTCGATCGAGTACCAGTTGTACCGGACGTAGATCATGAGCACGAGGACCGGGAAGGTGAGGAAGTTGCAGTACGCCATGAGCAGGTCGTTGCGACTGCGGATGAACCTGTAATATCGGGCCGTGCTGGTGTTTGTGTAGATCCCGGCGTTGGGGCCTACTGCGTCAAAATGATGATCCCCATCCTTGTATTGCATTTCATCCTCTTTGCCTGTGTCTGCCGGGATTTGGACCCCGCGGTAGAACGGAGCGCACGAGACGAGCACGACGGCGAGGCCACCGGATATTACCGCGATTATGATCGAGCCCGTCGGGAACAGCGTGGTCTTGTCTTTATTTACCAGACTTTTCCCGTCTACATCTTTTGCTCCGGCCTGCGTCGTCGTCATCTCCGACAGCGACGCCGCGATCAGGAGCACGGCGGGCACGGCGACGAAGACGCGCGCGACGCCGTTTTTGAGCCACGGGACACGGTCTTTCCCGTCGCCTTTGAAGAAGTCCCGGAGCAGATGGACGCAGTACGTGAACGAAAACACGGCGACGACGGCGTCGAGACACACGGCCAGACACTTTTCGTTTTGGGTCGAAAACAGGTTGTACTCGTTGTTCTGGAGGTGCGTGAGCGCCATGCGCGGCGTGTGCATGAGCCTGCAGACCTCGCGCCCGTACTCGGGGCTCATCCCGTACGTGTTGTCGAACTTGCCGCATGGGTATGCAACGGCGATTTCGGCCGGGATGAAAGGCTTCCACACGTCATTGAATTTGTTGTTCGCATTGTTGTCGATGAGGGACGCGTACTTGTTTACGTAGTTTTCCGTGGTCGCCCAGCCGCCGATTCGGGTGTACCAGTCGGGGCATGTTTCCGAAGCGGTCGGACTTTTTGGACGCGGGCAGAACTCTTGCGTCTGCAGGCAGGAGATGATGTGCTTCTTGGTGTCGGTGTTGTTGTTGTATGCGTCTTTCATCTTTTGATCGAAGTCCAGGTCGACTCTGATGTCGCTGTGCATGGAGCACAAGTCGAGCACGTCGTATTGCGTGCCCGCAGATTGGTACTCCACGCGAGCGGGGTCTTTCATGCTCTTGATCACGTCGGCCTTGGTCGCCGTGGTCATTGGCAAGAACGGCGTCTGCACGCCGATCGACTCGTGCATGTACCCGCGGGCGAAAGCATGCACGCACTGGTGGGTTTTCTCAGCTTTTAGAAGGCAGTCGGCCGGGTGGTAATAACATTGTGAGTCGAGCAAGTTCTTGCGCGCAATTGTCGACTTCCCAAATTCGTTCGCGGTCAACCACGCCGCTAGTCCAAGAATGCTCAGCACACACCCTATTATGAGAATTATTGCATAGAAGAAGTAGCAGCACTTGTTGGTGCCGTCGAAGCCGGTGTTCTCGTTCGATGTTGCAGGGTGTTCTTGTTCTGCGGCGTTGGGTGTGTACGTTATCATTTGATATCCCGGTTGGTCGGCTGCATGTTGAATTTTCGCTGCGTATAGTTGATCATTGACAGGTCCATATTCCTCGTGACTCTGCTGTTCCGTCTCATGTGGACGCTCAGGTTCAGGATCATGTGGATCATTCCTCGATGACTGCTGGGTTGTTTCATTCCAAAAATACACTTGTCCATCACGATCCTTTCTTTTCTCCCATGTACCGGCATCAGCAACGGGGGCAAGCACGGGCGCAGGTGGTTGGCGTAAAGGCGGTGGTGGCCCAAGCACGCTTTTCGCCGACGCTATTGTTGTCGCATTCGAGGTAGGTGCAGCCATGAGGGGTGGAGGTGTGACCTTTATACCAGGAGCATGACTCGACGTTCGCGGTAGAGGATCGCGACTTCCGCGAGTTTGAGGCTGCGGTTGCTGAGGTGCAGGCGGTGGTGGGATGCGTGGTGTTGTTCGACGCGGTGTTGCTATGCCTGGCGATGGCGGCAATATGCGAAGCTGCGGTGTGTGAGACGGCTGTGCACTTGAATCTTCATCTTCGAAATCATTTCGCAATGTGTAGTCTGCAACGGAGCGATGCGTTGGCGGCGGAGCCGGCATTCCACCTTCATTTGTCGACCATGTAGTATCCACATGTCCTGTCGGGTCTGCCGCTTCTGCACGTTGTCGCGAATCTGGTTCTATTATGAGCCTTGGTATGACTGTCAGCACAGGCGGTGCCAGCGGCGGCGGCGGCGGCGGCTGCGGCTGGAGCAATGCTGCAGCAGCGGTTAATTTTTCGGCACTTGTTGATGTTCTGTCGTCTTCTGCAGTGTTTGTGTTGATTTTTTTCAATTTTGCTTTGGCGTCTTCCAAGGTTTGTTTTGTTGTTTCGTTCCTCTCGTGTTTTGCGATTGTTTTGTTCAGGACTGCTTCATGTTGCTCTTGTGTTTTTTGGAGGAGTGCTAGATGTTCTTGTCTTGTTTCTTGCGCTTGTCCTTTGAGTCGTTCCTGCAATAGTGTCTCATGCTGTTGTCGTTGTTGTTGCAATGCTTTCTCATGCTCATGCTGTTGTGTTCTCATGGCTGTTTCATGCAGTTGTCGGGCTTCTTGCAGTTGTTCTTCTTGTGCGTCAGCCCTTTCTCGCCAAAAGACATGTGGTGGTGCAGGTTTTGGGTCGTCTGGCGACTTCGTTTGCGGCGGCATCGTTTGCGGCGTCAGCGGCAGCGGAGGCTGTGGCACGCCGCCTCCTCGAGGCGGCATCGGCGGCGGCAGCGGAGGCTGTGGCACGCCGCCTCGAGGCGGAGGCGGAGGCGGCGGCTTCGGCGGAGGTTCTGGCGGCGCAGAGGGGACTTTACCTGCAGGCAGAGGGGACGCATCAATGGCGGGGTTTGTTGTTGCCGCTGTGGTTCCGGAAGGAGGACTTGCTTCGGGAACAGAATCGGTAACACCACCAGCTGGTTTGAGTTTGTTTTGAGTTCGCACACCTGTTCCCGTTGCAAATTTCAATTTCGTCATCGATTTCTGATTCGTTAATGCCGTGATTCTCTTCTTTGCTGCTTTCAGTCGTTCTGCATGTTGAAATTGTTCGAGTCTCAGCTGGTCGTCATATTCCATTTTTGTAAGGTTCTGTTTTTCTACATGTTCTGCTTCTTTTTTCAACTGCTCATTTTCATGTTTCTGTTGCAGATCTTGCAATATTTGTTTATGTTCGCTTTCTGTCTCTTCGCGTTCTTTTATTCGGGATTCTCTCGCCCAGTTAGCCGGGTTGGTGCGCGACGCGTTGGGCTGTTGCGGTCTGGGACTACGGCCTGGCGGCGCAGGAGGGACTAATTTCGGAGATTCAGGTACGATCGACGCAGCGTGGGCGTGAGCTGCTGGCGGCGATGCCGATCGGGCGGCGGCTGTGTCGACGTTATTGTCGTGTTTCATTGCCTCTAGCTTGCCAGGCCGTCGCGTGTGTGTTTCCAGTTTTGCTCTCGGCCCTTGTATTTGTTGTCCGAACTTTCCGCTATCTAGCTCTGGAGTGTTGCTCCTCGATGCACGTGCCACCCGGTGCACTGTCGAATTCGTATGTGGACTTATATGTTTTGATGCATTGCTGTCGCTGAATCCATTGCCAGACTGGTCTCGTCTTTCTTGTTTTTCTTTGGGAGTAAGTGGTCGATGTCCATCGGCTTCGTGTGGCCGTGGGTCGGCACTTAGCGATCGCGGATGCTTTATGTGGTGAGCAGTCCTTCCTCTGTTTCCGGCTGTGCTCGGAGGTGCATGCGGTGGATGTGCCTGATGTGTGTGTTGGTCGACACTTTGGCTTCGTTCTGCTCGCGGGGCACTAGCAGATCGTGCTCGATGGCTGGAAGTTTCGTCACGTCGTGTTATATGACGTCCCTGACGTTCAGGTTCTACATGAACGCTTTTGTGTTGCTGTGGTGATGGACTAAAGTCTATTTGGTCACGAGGGTCAAAATTGCGGTTGTCATTGACTTCCTTAGGTGCATGCAAACCGAATTCGGAATTCTTCTGCATCGTGCGTAGTGTACCTTTATTTTCTCTTTTTTCAGGCGGTGTTGGACTGGGTACAAGTGCGTGCACTTTCGGTATTTTTTGCGCTGGAGCGGGGTGTGCAGGTGCGTCGGTCGCAACATGTCCGTTCGAATGACCGCCTGTCATAAGGTTGTCACGCATGTAGTGGTTTGCAAATTTCTGATTTCTTTTTTTTATCGCTTCCTGTTCCAATTCGGATTTTGTCTTTTGTTCTGCAGTCGGTGGTTTCGGGCCGTGTTTCTTGTGTAACTCCTTCATAAACGCTGCTTGTCCTTCTTCAAGTTTCTCTCGCTCAGCACGCTCTTTTTCTTCTTGTTCTGCTGATATAAACGGCATGACTTGTTCTGATCCGCTTTGTCATTTATACGAAGCCACCAAAAAACAGACCGCGCACCGCCTGGTGCCAGAAGACGCAGCAGGTGACGACGAGGAGCAGGGAGAGCTGGAAGCAGGCGGACGAGGCGAGGACGCTCGACTGGTCGCGCAGCACGAAGATGACGACGTAGCCGGAGGAGCTGCCCGCGTCGGCCTGTATGTTGATCTCCGCGTGCGGGAACTGGTCGCGGATGATGTCGATGGCGTGCACGTTCATGACGTTGTAGTTGCTGAGGATGAGGGTGGAGTCGTCGCGCTGGAGCAGGCGGCCGCCGTGCCTGGTGGTCTGCAGGACGAGGGCGAGCACCTCGCGCAGGCGGCGCATGCTGCGGTGCTGCGGCATGCGCGCGCGGGGGGGCTCGTTTAAGACTGGGGGCGGGGTAACACAAAATTTGGCGGCGCGCTATAAACGCGCAAAACGGCGCGCGCGTGGTGGCGGTTGTGATCGACGCAGGACATAGGCGGAGGCTGAAGCACTGCGACCGCAAGATCGCGGTGAGCATCGCGGCGTTCGCTGCCGTGAAGCTCAAGGACGCGAACGGCAACATCAACACGGAGATCTGGGAGCCGTACATCACGAACCCCGACAAGCAGTGCGGGAACCTGATGAACCAGAACAGCATCGAGGTCTTCATGAAGAGCATGCTGCAGCAGCAGATCGAGAAGAACATGCCGGTGCTCATGGAGTGCTCGAACCACGACACGATCTGCAAGTGGATCGTCACGTACGCGGGGCAGTGGGAGGAGGCGTACCGGCAGCCGGCGGACAAGTCGTACGACATCTCGGTGACGGTGCTCTCCGTGATGAGCGAGGCGGTCGCGCACATGTCGCGGCACTTCCAGGGCCGGGCGCTCGACGAGCGGAAGATCCGGGCGAAGTTTGAGGCGGTGCTGAAAGGCGAGCACGACGAGGTGATCGACGACGACGAGTCGCCGTACCTGCCGGTCGACGAGGCCGTCACGCGCTTCTACTTCCGGCACAAGCCGTGCGCGGAGCACATGATCATGATCGCGGGGAAGATGTGGCAGAAGCGCGAGGTGTGCAACCGCGGCGGGTCGTACTCGACGAAGGTGCAGCGCAACGACATCACGCGGCAGCTGGACAACGCCGAGGTCAAGTTCAAGCGGCTGCTGCGGGAGCGCGTCGACTTCAAGCTGCCGTCGACGGACACCGACTGGAAGCTGCTCGCGGTCGACCACAAGAGGCCGGGGGCGGCGGCGCCAGGCGTACCGGTCTGAGCTCTTGTCGCACGCAAATGGTGTAGATTAACAAATATTGCCGCGTGTTAGTATAAACGACGTTTAAGTTTGGGGCATGTCCGAAGGCCTGATCACTGCGCAGCGTTATAACGAATCCGGGGCGTATGCGACAGATGCGGGTGGGAACTTGACCGGGCAGACGCTCACCGGCACGAACTCGGGCGAGCTGCTCAACATGTACGAGGCGATTTTCGGGCCGAGCGGCCGCGACATCCGCAGCGACTCGCAGCGGAACAAGCGGCACCAGCGCTGGCACCTGCCGGACGCGCTCAAGGGGTACAACGCGTACCTGAACGACCGGGTGGACGGGCTGATCACGGACGCGACGAACAGCCCGTTCACCAAGGTGATCCTCCCGTACGTGTACATGGAGAACCCGGACCAGAAGATCAAGTGGAACGTGTACTCGTTCGACGAGGGGCTCGCGTCGCGTGTGCCGTACGAATCGGCGGCGCGCGTGCTCACGCAGACGAAGAGCTCGCACGCCGGGTACGCGGTGCGGCACGGTCTCGCCATCAAGATGGAGCACAACTTCCTCGCGTCGGCGGCGGGGCTGCAGAACTTCCAGCGGCAGCTCACGCAGCTCGTCGGCTCGATCCAGCTCACGAACAACCTGGACGTGCACATTGCGCTGCTGCAGGCGCCGTCGTACCAGAAGACGATCGACGAGAAGTACTACGACCACACGCGCACGCTGCACCGCGCGGGCAAGACGTTCTGCGACATGTTCGGCATCATGCAGAAGATCCCGAACGCGCTGGACATCATTATCGAGGACGCGCGCAACCACCTGACCACGTGGGGCAGCCCGCCGCCGACGTTCCTGCTGTGTCCGAGCAGCCTCACGGCGCAGCTGACGATGCTGCCGGAGCGCACGGAGTACCTCACGAACGGCCCCGCGGGCCCGGCGCGGCTGGCGAAGGGGCCGGATCTCCCGTCGTACCGCGGGCTGAGCATCATTCACTCGCAGAAGTTCGAGCTGGAGAAGGGCCGTGTGCCGCGCAACATTCTGAAGCGGAGGGTCCGCGTGGCCGAGTACTATTGGGTCGAGGAGAATCATCCGCACGCGAGCGTCAGCATCTACAACCAGAAAATGGACTCGATGGAGACCAAGACCCGGCAGCAGCTGCTCGATACTAGCAATGTACTGTTGAGATTCCAAAATGAGATTCGACAGAACGCGAACGTGGCCAAGGCGCTGAAACGTGCGCCGCTGATGCTGCTGCGCGCGAACATCGAGCACGAAATGCTCGGCGTGATTGTCGGGAGGGGTGGCACGCAGGAACTCGGCGCGACATTCTGGGGACAGACGGAGCTGTCGTGCTACGACGACGCGCAGCACGGGCTGTGGGGCATGAGCTACAAGTACCACGAGCGCGCAATGGTCACGAACGAGCGCAACATGATCCGCATGTTCGACATCGCCTTCGACGGATACGTTGGCGGCATGGACACGGACATCCTGCGATTTGGCGACCACAACATAAATGACTTCCTGAAAGCCCAGTACGACATCGACGTGCCGTTCGGGGGACCGAGCATGATCGTTTTGCCGTTTCCGAAGTTCAAGCCGCCGCAGGCGGATTTTGCGGTTCCGGCTAATGCGGCTTACGATCACGTCTTCGTGCGTAATATGCAAGTTCTATTCCTACCTAGGGAGCGTTGGGTGTGGCACGACATCGACCTCATGTATGCGCTGTCTCCAGACCATCTGGAGGAATTGATCGACAGATTGAAAAACCTGAAAGTGGCTATAAGGACAGGGGATCCAAATGCAGTGGACCGAGCCTTGACGCAAGATGGGGCTGCTGGTCCCGCGCACAATGTGGTTGCAGCTGACATAACGCAAGATTTGACCGATTTCGTCGATGATCTGCTTGCCATGTTGCAGTCTCGTTCCAAACAATATGTTGTTCCAAATCCTATTGTGCTCGGGACGGTGCTAACCCACGCCACCTTGAACGTGTTCTTGGACCCGGAAAAGAACCTGAACATCAGCGATCCGGAAAAGCATTCCTTCAAAACAACATTCTTGAGTCATTACGATAATGAATTCACAAGAGATATCGTTTTCCGAAGATATGAGGATCTTCTCGGGAACGCGTGGACGGAAGATCAACTCACGCCAGCTGCTATGCACATCCAGAACAACACGGTCGACATTCCGTCGCTGGCGTACCACGGCAACATGGTGGCTTGCGAAATGACTGGTGTTGGGGTCAACCAAAGACTCGGCCTGCCTCGCGACGTCAAGTGCGTGGGCCACATGGGCAACAGCTACCCCGGCGTGGCGAGCATCCGCGAGGGCAGGGGCCGGGTCTTCCAGCCGACGGACACCCGCACCGTGCACATAATGTAATTCGGGAGGGAAGTTTTATTTATGCGTTTTGTGTGTCTGGGTATGCAGGCGCAGGTGCCGCTGGACTTTGCGCTGGTCAGCACGTACGTGCCGCTGCTCGTGACGATAGCGCGCGCGCTGGCGCTGACGTCCGCGGCGCACGTGCCGCACGCGCTGCCCGGGCACGTCGTGTCTGCGGGCATCCTGTTCTGGACGTACATGGACGCGCAGGCGAACGCGGCGGTGCACGCGAGCCACGTGGCGGGGCACCTGCTTCCGGTGGCGTTTTTCCTGCTGACGCGCGCGACGGACGCGGCGAGGACGCAAGAGGCGTGGATCGCCGTCGACCTGGCGTGGGCGGGTGCGTGCGTGGCGCTGTGGGCGTCGCACGCGTTCCGCTGGCGCTCGCGGCCGGCGTGGGCGGTGACGTTGGCGAGCAGCGCGATGGCGCTGCTGCACGTGTACTACGGCCGGGACGCCGTGTCGCTCGCGGAGGTGTGCGTGCGCATAGTTGTGTTCTACGTGCTGTGCTTTGTGCGCTACCACGCGCTCGTGTGCCGCGTGTCGTGCGATGCGGCCGCGCACGCGTTCGTGGGGCCGCATGTCTGTCTTTACGTGCTGTTTGTGCAGCGGTACGTGCTGCTGTGCGCGGTCGCGGCGACAGGAGGCCTGGCGTGCCGGCTGTGCGCCGGCGACAAGAAGTACAGCGCGTGGAGCGAGAGGGGCGACGCGTGCAAGCCGCCAGCGTATGACCCGGAGAGGTGCGACGTGTACAAAGTGCAAGCGCGGCCGGTCTACGACGCGCCGGCGGAAGGCACGGAGGACCGCGACCTGCTCGCGGAACTGCGGCAGGCGCAGGCCTGCCGCGTGTAGAATTTTGGTTCCCGTTTTATTTTTATAAAGCAACCAAACGTTACTGGCATGGCCGCGGTAGTCGCGAGGGCGGGCGCGACGCGCGAGAGCGCGTGCGTGCTGGAGCTGGTGCAGAGGGTGCTGTCGCGGGTTGCGCCGGCGGAGGTGGTGCAGTTGGCGATGCCCGACGGGCTGCACTCGCGCATGATGCACATGCAGGAGAGGACGGACAAGCGCAAGCAGACGGGCTTCTCGCGGATGCAGGAGTGCCGCGACGCGCTGATCCTGCTCGACGACCGCGGGTGGAAGCGCAGCTACCACCAGCGCCTGTTCCACGACGACTTCCTGAAGGCGTGCACGCGCATTTTCTGGAAGCTCGAGGCGCCGGGCACGTTCGAGCGGCAGCACTGCGACATTCTGCGGCGCAACAACTGGGAGCACCTGCAGCAGGAGATCCTGATCAGCACGCCGCGGCGCTTCGGCAAGACGATCAGCGTGAGCATGTTTGCGGCGGCGATGCTGTTTTCGGCGCCGAACGTGGAGATCAGCATCTACTCGACGTGCAAGCGCATCTCGCAGAAGCTGCTGAACAAGGTGCAGCAGTTTTTCGGCGTGATCTGCGGGAACGACCTGAAGAAGCGGGGCTTCACGGTGACGCGGAGCAACATGGAGGAGATCGTGCTGCTCGGCCCGGAGGGGCCGGCGGACATCCGGGTCGTCAACTCGTACCCGAGCAAGGTTCGTGCGAAAAGTCTGCTTTGTGGAAAAGTCTGCCTTTCGTCTAAAAAGTCCTGTGCACCTTGTGGTCGGTCGCGAACGGGAAGAACGTCACGAAGGACATGTAGGTGATGCCGAGCGTGACTTTGACGACGAGGCTGAGTAAGGTGTAGTACCCGAACGCCCAGTGCAGCACGCTGGCTCCTGATCTCTCTGGGTTGTTGGCTTCCGGAATTTCCAATTTAATCCAACTGAGGAAAGGCGGGAACATTGCCGTGAAATTGATCCAGGGCGGCAGAATACCGACCTTCAGCGCTTGAAAGAGCGGAATGACCGCGAACGAGGTAAAGCCAACGGCCTGTGTTGTGACCACAGCGATCAGAATACCCGTCCAGTCTTGGGCCGG
>Ga0209107_10000839_pt1 | contig 17529 bp, 15 predicted proteins | sample LakErihyJuly2011_2_FD_187460 | JGI IMG/M metagenome (GOLD analysis project Ga0209107, IMG submission 187460) | Freshwater microbial communities from dead zone in Lake Erie, Canada - CCB hypolimnion July 2011 (SPAdes) (version 2) | ecosystem: Environmental > Aquatic > Freshwater > Lentic >... | reverse complement strand
ACAACCTAAAGAATTTAAATTTTAATTAATTCCAAATATAAATAAATGGAAAAGCAAACAAATGCAGTAGGTCGTCGTAAGGAAGCCGTAACACGTGTCTTCGTTAGCAAGGGTACTGGAAAAATTACCGTTAACGATAAAGATTACAAAGCGTACTTTCCTTTAGTATACTTACAAAATCAAGTAGAAGCTCCTTTAAAAGCTACTGGCACTGAAGGCAAATACGATATCGTAATTAACGCAACAGGTGGTGGTATGAAAGGTCAAGCAGAAGCAGCCAAATTAGGTATTGCTCGTGTATTAGTTGAATTGAATCCTGAAGTTCGTCCAACACTAAAAGCTGCTGGACAATTGAAGCGTGATCCAAGAAGTGTTGAACGTAAGAAGTTCGGACACAAGAAGGCACGTAGAAGCTTCCAATTTAGCAAACGTTAATCGAAAGATAAATTACCAATTAATTCATTATTACAACTTATACAAATGGAAAATAATACTTCACTTCAACAGCAACTTTTGGAAGCTGGCGTACACTTTGGTCACCTTAAAAAGAAGTGGAATCCAAAGATGTTACCTTATATCTTCGCTGAGAAGAAAGGGATTCACATCATTGACTTAAATAAAACTGTAGATCATTTACAAGAGACTGCTGCTGCTTTAAAGCAAATTGCGAAGAGCGGTAAGAAAATTATGTTTGTTGCTACTAAGAAGCAAGCAAAAGAAATTGTAAGCGAGTGTGCAAAGAAAGTAAACATGCCTTATGCAACTGAGCGTTGGTTAGGCGGTATGTTGACTAACTTTAATACAGTGCGTAAGAGCGTTAAGAAAATGCAAAGCATTGAAAAAATGTTGAACGACGGTAGTGCAGACAGCTTAACTAAAAAAGAGCGTTTGACATTAGGTCGCGATAAAGATAAAATGGAAAAAGTATTAGGTGGTATTGCTCAATTGGGCCGTTTACCAGCAGCTTTATTCTTAGTAGATATCGGACATGAGCATATTGCATTAGCAGAAGCGAAGCGTTTAGGTATCCAAACTTTTGGTATGGTTGACACCAACTGTGATCCTAACAAAGTAGACTTCTCTATTCCTGCAAATGATGATGCTACAAAATCTATTGCAATCATTACTAACTATATCACTGCAGCGATCGCTGAAGGTTTGGCTGAGCGTCAAGCTTCAAAAGAAGATGAAAGTGAAGTAGAAGAAGGAAACAACGAATTAGAAGCAAAAGCGAAGCGTATGGAAGCCGAAGCAAATGCGGAAGGCGGAAGAGCTAAGCGTGGTGCGGGTGCAGGTCCTTCTGCTCCGGGTGCTCCTAAGCGTCGTACAACTACTGGTACTCGCGGTCCAGTAAGAAAATAATATATTATCCCAATTGGGTTATTGGTTGCTATACTAGTAGACATCAATGACCCAATTGTATTTTTTTGATAGTATCTAGTAAGTTTAATTTAAGAACATTTTAAAAATATTTTATGAGCGCTATAACAGCACAAGATATTAATAAGTTACGTCAAGCTACCGGTGCCGGTATGATGGATTGTCGTAAAGCATTGACAGAAACAAATGGTGATTTTGAAGCAGCGATTGATTGGTTACGTAAGCAAGGTCAAAAAGTGGCTGCTAAGCGTAGCGATCGTGAAGCAAAAGAAGGCGTGATTATTGCAAAAACTACTGCTGACCACAAAACTGGTTTTGTAGTATGTATTGCTTGTGAAACGGATTTTGTTTCTAAGAATGCAGAGTTCGTTGCATTTGCGCAAAGCATTGCGGACGCTGCTGTTGCAAACAATGTAAAATCATCAGAAGAATTAAATGCAGTATCTATCAACGGTATTACTGTTGCTGATATGATCAATGATAAATTAGCTTCGATCGGAGAAAAAATTTCTGTAGCTAAATTTGAAAGATTAGATGCGCCATTTGTTGCCTCTTATATTCACGGTGCAAACCGCATGGGTGTACTAGTTGCATTAACTGCCGAAGCTGCTGAATTGGGGAAAGACTTGGCAATGCAAATTGCTGCAATGAACCCAGTGGCGGTAGATGCGGATTCAGTGCCTGCTGAAACAGTAGCACGTGAAAGAGCAATCATTATTGATACCATGAAAGAAGATCCTAAAATGGCAGGAAAGCCAGAAGAAATGATTGTAAAAATTGCCGAAGGTAAAATTGCAGCTTTCTTTAAGGAGCAAACATTATTAGCTCAGTCTTTTGTGAAAGACGGTTCTAAAACAGTGGGTGACCACGTTAAGAGCGTGGGTGACATTAAAGTAACTGAATTCAAGCGTGTTGCACTTGGGTAAGACTCGCTTGTTTTTAAAAAATACCGAAAAGGGGCCCCAAAAGGCCCCTTTTTATTTATAATAATGAAGCCGGCGCCGTCTATATAAATCCAACAAATCCTTATTCAAAATTTGTATCTTGCAAGTATAAATATTACCGATTATGCAGCCCAAATACAAGCGCGTTTTATTGAAACTTTCAGGTGAAGCCTTAATAGGAACCGAAAGAACGGGGGATCCATTTAACCCAAAAATTATTGAGCAGTATGCCAATGAAATTAAAGAAGTAGTGGCATTGGGTGTGGAAGTAGCCATTGTTATTGGAGGAGGAAATATTTATAGAGGCATGAATGAAGCGGATAGTGGTATCGAAAGAGCACATGGAGATTATATGGGCATGTTGGCAACGGTGATTAATGCAATGGCCATTCAAGCAATGTTAGAAAAAATTGGCGTGTATACAAGATTACAATCTGCTATTAATATGGATCAGATTGCAGAACCTTATATCCGAAGAAAAGCATTAAGACATTTAGAAAAAGGACGTGTAGTAATTTTTGGAGCAGGTACCGGTAATCCTTATTTCACAACCGATACTGCCGGTTCTTTAAGAGCTATCGAAATGAAGGCGGATGTGATTTTAAAAGGTACAAGAGTAGACGGCGTGTATGATTCAGATCCAGAAAAAAATCCGAACGCAGTAAAATTTGATAAAATTAGTTTTCAGGATTGCATCACTAAAAATCTGAAAGTAATGGACATGACTGCCTTTACTTTGTGCATGGAAAACAAATTACCTATCATCGTATTTGACATGAACCAACCAGGTAATTTAATGAAATTAGTGAAAGGGGATGCAGTTGGTACATTGGTTGGGTAAAACTTATATTTTATGCAAAAAATATTTTCATCTTTAGTGATCCTTGCCATTTTAGCGCAGGGCGTAATTGCATCGGCGCAAGAAAGAATCACGTTAAAAGATGCCATTCAAACTGCATTAAAAAACAGTTATGATATTAAGTTAGTAGAAAACACAGTGGAGATTGCCAAAAATAATAATGACTATGGCGTAGCGGGTGCCTTGCCTACGATTACGGCAACAGCGAATGAAAATAAAACGTCTAGTACGATACAACAAAAATTTAATGATGCTGCTCGAAACACAACCAAGCCGGGCGTTTCAGGGACAACCGTAAATGGAGGGGTAACTGCATCCTTTATTATATTTAATGGGTACAGAATACAAACTACAAAGGAAAGATTAGCGGCTTTAGAAAATCAGTCTAATTCATTCCTGAAAAATCAAATTCAAACGACCACCGCAACGGTGATGCAACAATACTATAATATAGTACGCCAACAAGCATATTTAACTACGATTGAAAAGTCGATTGATGCTAGTCAACAAAGATTGGATATTGTAAAAGCAAAACAAAAAGTAGGTGTTGCGAATGAAGCTGATTTATTACAATCTAGTTTAGATTTGAATGCTTTAATACAAGCTAAGGAAAATCAATTCTTGGTGATTGATCAAGCGAAAGATGATTTATTAAATACCATGGTGATGCCTGCAGGATCTATAATCACGATATCGGATAGTATTTTTGTGGATGGCTCATTAAATTTTAAAGATATAGAAGCGAAAAGTTTATTGAATCCAAGTTTGCAAAGTGCAGAACAACAAATAAAAATTAATCAACTTATAGAAAAGGAAACCCGTGCCTTAATGTATCCTACATTGAGAGCAAGCACTGGATATAATTATAATAGCAATCAATCGGCTGCAGGATTTAGTTTATTAAATGAAACCTATGGTACTTTCCTTGGAGTTAATTTATCTATCCCTTTATATGCAGGCGGCGCTTCTAAGAAAAACTATAAGAACGCAAAAATAAATACGACTTCAGCCAATATGCAATATCAAAATGCCATTGCAAGAATGTCCACGAATGTTAGCAAGACATTCCAGTCTTATCAAACCAGCGTAAAACAATTAAATACGGAGTCGGAAAATTATCAAATGTCTCAGGCATTGTTAAATTTAATAATGCAAAAATTTCAGTTAGGGCAAGCTACTATTGTAGACGTTAAGCAAGCACAACAAAGTTTTGAAGCTGCTGGATTTAGATTGGTAAGCTTGGTGTATACTGCAAAAGTGGCCGAATTGGAATTAAAGCGGTTGTCCAATCAACTGGCATTTTAATTTACTATTTTAATTTCTATTCATGCAATCAAAGCTTCCTAATATTGGCACCAGCATCTTTACGGTGATGAGTCAATTGGCGGCAAAGCATGGTGCCATTAACTTAGGACAAGGGTTCCCCGATTTCCCCATGAGTCCAGCACTCATTGAATGTGTGAACCAGGCCATGAAAGATGGTGGCAATCAATATGCACATAGTTATGGAGCACCTGCATTGAGAACGGCACTGGCCGAAAAAATCCAATTTTTATACGGCACTAGTATTAATCCTGAAACAGATATTACCATTACCCCTGGTGGAACCTATGCTTTGTATACAGCGTTTACTACTATTATTCAGCCGGGGGATGAAGTAATTATTTTTGAACCTGCTTATGATAGTTATATACCCAACATAACTATTAATGGAGGGGTTGTAGTGCCTATTGCACTTGAGTTTCCTAATTATACCATTCCTTGGGATAAAGTAAAAGCAGCAATCACGCCAAAGACTAAGGCCATTTTAGTGAACTCGCCACATAATCCAACTGGGACCGTGATGACGCATGCCGATGTTTTGCAGTTACAAGAAATAGTAGTTGCTAATAATTTATTTTTAATTAGTGACGAAGTATATGAGCATTTGATTTATGATGAAAAACCACATGCATCCGTTTTAAAATATCCAGAACTTTACAAGCGTAGTTTTATTGTCTATTCTTTTGGTAAAACGTATCATTGTACAGGATGGAAATTGGGATATTGTATTGCGCCCGAAAATTTAAGTAAGGAGTTTAGAAAAGTACATCAGTTTAATGTGTTTAGTTGTGATACACCTAAGCAGTTGGGCATTGCAAAATACATGAGTAATAAAGAAGCCTATTTAACATTGGGTAATTTTTATCAAGAAAAAAGGGACTATCTACGCGCATTGTTAAAAGATACTCCGCTAGTCCCCATTCCTTCTTCTGGTTCTTATTTTGAATCTTATTCTTATGCATCTATCTCTAACGAATCGGATACCATTTTTGCAGAAAAATTAGTAACGGAATATGGCATTGCGACCATACCTATGAGTGCATTTTATCAGGATGGCACCGATCATAAAGTAATCCGTTTATGTTTTGCTAAGCAAAAAGAAACCTTGGAAGCTGCAGCTGCCTGTTTGCAAAAGTTAAAAAATTAATAATGCAATCCATAACGGTAAAAGCACCTGGTAGAATTAATTTAATTGGAGAGCATACCGACTATAACAACGGATTCGTATTGCCTGCAGCCATACAATTTGGCGCAACGGCTACGATTACAAAACGTGCCGACGATGAAATACATTTAACTGCTTCGGATTTAGAAGACACACTTATTATTGATTCTTTGGCTAATTTGAGAATAAGTGAAAAACAATGGGCCAATTATTTAATTGGTGTGATTGTGCAATTTGTAAAAAAGAGAAAATTTCCCACTGGCTTTGATATTAGCCTCACAAGTAATGTGCCCATTGGTGCTGGTTTGTCAAGCTCAGCTGCCATTGAGTGTAGCATTGCATTTGGCTTAAATGAATTGTTTGAATTTGGGATAGATAAAATGGAATTAACATTCATGGCACAGAAAGCAGAGCATGATTTTGTAGGGGTACAGTGTGGTATCATGGATCAGTTTGCGAGTATGTTTGGGAAAAAAGATCATGTAATATTATTGGATTGTCAAAACATGGAGTACCAATATTTTCCACTTAACATGAAAGGATATCAAATTATTTTATTTGATACGGGCGTAAAACATGCACTGGCAAGCAGTGAATACAATACCCGAAGAAAAGAATGTGAAGAAGGGGTAGGAATAATACAAGAAAAATATCCCAAAGTTATTTGCTTAAGAGATGCCACCCTTCAAATGTTAAATGAATGTGTTTCCGAAACTAATTATCCGGTTGTTTATAAAAGATGCAAGCATGTAATTGAAGAAATTGAAAGAACGCTAACGGCTGCCGAAGATTTAAAACTGAATAATTTAAAATGCTTTGGAGAAAAAATGTTTAGTACGCATGAAGGCTTATCTAAATTGTACGAAGTAAGTTGCCCTGAATTAGATATATTGATTGAAGCAGTAAAGGGAAACGAAAATGTAATAGGTGCTAGAATGATGGGTGGCGGATTTGGCGGCTGCACCATTAACATAGTAAACGAAACCTACAGCCAAAAAATAATTGAACAGGTAGAAAGCATTTATCTATTAGAAACAGGCAAGCTGCTTACGCATTATCTCGTTAGCATAGAAGATGGTGCACATTTCGTGTAATTATATACAACGCGGATTTATCCAACTTATTTAGCTAACATAAATGCTAATGGAATATGTATTCTACCACTCCAGGCAACCTCGCTATGTTCCTGCCCTTTAAAAAATTGAGTCATCCAGCTTTTTTCGGTATATCCTTTTTTACGCATGATCTCATCTACTTTATTTTGCAAAGGAGGATAAAGTACATCCAAGGTTTGATCCCCATAATCAAAATAGAGTTTATGATTTTTTGGATTGGGTAAATTTGCTTCAAGATAACTTCTAAAAGCTTGTGGTATAGGATTGTTTTCCATTTCAAATATACCAGGCCAAAACTGGACACCAGCGAACGCGCCTATGTTGGCTTCACCAGCAAAAGATGGTAACTACTCGGGTTATGTATACTTTAGCGCTGCATCGGAGTTTAAATTAACCAACCAACCAGATTGGGCAGGTACAGCGTATGGTGCGGGTGCTGCAGGAAAAATTAGTACAAGTGGTGGTAACTTAAGTGTTGCTTCAGCTGGTTACTATTTAATTAATGCAAACACGGTGACCAATGACTATTCTGCTACCAAAACAACTTGGGGTGTAGTAGGTGCATTTAGTGGATGGGGCGGTAACCCAGACACACAGTTAACTTACAGCAATGGAAAGTGGACTGGAACCTTAGTACTAGGTGCTGAAAGTGAATTAAAATTCAGAGCCAATAGTGACTGGGGTATTAACCTTGGTGATGATGGCGGAGATGGTGTACTAGAAGGTGGCGGTGCCAATTTAAAATATGGCGCTGGTACTTATAATGTAGTATTAAATTTAAGCAATGCTGGATACTACACGTATTCAGTTACTAAGCAATAAGATTGGTTTGAGGGTAATATAATCGTTTAGTAAAGAGGCGCCACGTATGTGGCGCCTCTTGTTTTTATGTAAAGCAATTGCTTATTGAAATACTAATACCAAGCACCGTTTACGGTAGCATCGCCATTTGCATTGCGCATTGCAATTCTACGCTTCACATTCCGCTTGTGCAAATACATGGTCACAAATACCAATGGAATAAATACAATGGTTAAAGGTGGAATACCTAACATGCTAATCCATTTGCCACCAAAATGACGACGCATTGGACGGCGTAATCGCTCTGCAATCAAATACATACCTGGTACAATAAACAAGGTCATAAAGAAAGCAAAGAATAAACCAAATATTAATGTCCAACTTAAGGGTTTCCAGAAGGCAACGTTGTCACCACCAAAGTAGATATGTGGGTTTAGTTCACTAAATAAAGTAACAAAATTAATATTGAATCCAATGGCAATAGGGATAAAACCAAGTATCGCCGCCAATGCAGTTAACATTACAGGAATAATTCTAGTCTTACCCGCTAGTATCACTGCTTCTTTTGTTTTCATGCCTCTTGATCTTAATTCGTCGGCAAACTCAATTACTAGGATACCATTTTTAACTACAATACCCGCCAGCCCTACAATACCCAATCCTGTCATTACGCCAGAAATTTTCATTCCAAATATAGAGAAGCCTAAGAATACACCAATAATACTAAACAGGATCTCTGTTAAAATAATCACCGATTTAGAGACAGAGTTAAATTGTAAAACCAGTGTAAACAAGATTAACATTAATGCAATAATTAAGGCTTTACCTAAAAATGAAACGGTTTCTAGTTGTTGTTGATTTTCACCCGTTTGTTTTACCGTTACCCCTTCTGCAATTCCTTTGAAGTTTGAAATATATTGTGCGATGGCAGCGTTCACACTAGTAGGATCATAACCCTTGTCTGTTAAAACATTAGAGCTTAATTGAATTAATCTTTTTTGATCCTTTCTTTTAATACTTCCAAAGGTATTGGTAGGCTCTACTTTTACTAAACTACTTATAGGAATATTTTTTACCATACCGCCAGCAGCCATATCTCTAAAGGATAAGCGCATATTTAATAAATCCACCAAATTGTTTCTTTGTAATTCTTGGCTTCTTAATTGAATTTTATATTCATCTTTCCCTTCTTTGATTTTAGAAACTTCTTTTCCAAATAAAGCGGTTCTAATTTGCATACCCACTTGAGCACTACTTACTCCTTCCATTAAAGCACGATCTCTGTCAATGGTTAAGGTCAATTCAGGATTTTGTAAATCCACATCTATTTTTAAAGTGTTGATACCAGGTATTTGAGCGGCGTCTAAATAATTTTTTAAACCTGCTGCTGTTTTTACTAACTTATCAAAATCTTCTCCCTGAATTTCAATATTCACTGGAGGTTCTGTTGGAGGGCCACTAGACTCTTGATCTATAGATATCTCCGCACCTGGAACACCTGTTAATTCGGCCCTTAAACTTTCTAAATAAGGAGCGGTAGATTTTCCATCCCGCTTTTCAAACTCTACAAAGTTTACTTGAATACGTCCAAGCTCGGCGCGATTACTTCTATCACCGCGCATTGGATCCCCTGCGCCAACCGCAACATTACTAATAATACTTTCTACCAAAGGATTTTTACCATTATCGCTTTGTAATACTTTATTCACTTTCGCTTCTAAAACCTTTGTAATTGAATCGGTATAGTCAACATTGGTACCAGACGGTAATTTTAAATATACAAATATTTGATTAGGGTCTCCTTTAGGGAAAAACTCAATACCCACTCGTCCTGTTTTAACACTAATGCCTAATAATACAAAAGAGAAAATTAATAATACAAAAGTGCCTATTAATAATCTAACAGGTCTCCATCCAGTTAATGATCTTCTTAAAGCACGTTCGTACCAATCCATTAACCTAGGTAAGGTAGATGTTTGGAACTTAACAATCAGGTCATTGATAAAGAACTTATGCGCCACCACCGTAAGCATGATAAATATAAGTAGGTTCCCTAAGAAAGTAAAACCTGCAAAATCTAATAAAATACCTACTACTACTGGAATCCAAAAACTTTTCTTTTTAAAGATAGCAGCTTTTGATTCTTCCGCTACTTCGTCGTCGCTATGATTCATAAAGTCCACTGCAAATACTGGATTCATTATAAAGGCAACTACTAAGGAAGCGGTTAATGTAAAAATTAACATCGCAGGTAAGTATATCATAAATTTACCAATGATGCCTGGCCAAAATAATAATGGGAAGAAAGGAGCAAGCGTAGTGATGGTACCTGCTAATACAGGAATGAAAACCTCACCTGCAGCCATTTTTGCGGAAGTAGTTGCGGTTAATTTTCCTTTGCCTTGTACAAATATGCGGTGCGTATTTTCAATCACCACAATGGCATCATCCACTATAATGCCCAACCCAAACAATAAGGCAAACAATACCATAAAGTTGAGGGTAATATGTGTGCCCATGACTAAGTCACCTGCCGGTAAAAACACAAAAGCAACAAACATACTTAAAGGCACAGACAATGCTACGAAGAAAGCGTTGGTAACGCCCATAAAGAACATCAATACAATTAATACCAAAATAAATCCTATTACAATAGAGTTGACCAACTCCGTAAAGGAACTTTTTGTACGAATACTTTGATCTCCAGAAATAACCACTTTTAAATCTTTAGGAAAAGCAGTGACTTTTGCATCTTCCACCATAGCTTTTATAGCATCAGAAGTGGCAATTAAATTTTCACCATTTCGCTTAATAATATTTAAGGTTAAAACATTTTTACCATTTAAGCGTGCAAAACTTTCGGTATTCTTAATGGTATCTTTAATAGTAGCTACGTCTTTCAAATAAATAGCTGCACCCGTATTGTTACGAACAATAATATTGGCAATATCATTCGCAGTTTTTAATTGCCCCTTTAATTGCAGATTACGTTGCATATTACCTACTTCCAATAAACCTCCTGACAAATCAAGATTTTCTCTTTGAATAGCAGCGCTAATATCATCAAAAGTAATGCCCGCAGTTTGCATGCGGTAATTGTCAACATTAATTTGAAATTCTCTTTCGGGGGCACCTGCTAAATCAATTCTATTAATTTGAGGAATGCTTTCTAGTTTATCTTTTAAATCGTCGGCATATTTTTTAAGTTGAACCGTGCTATAGTTACCACTAATGTTCACAAACATAATTGGTTGGTCACTAATATTTAACTCCATTACACGAGGCTCCTGAGTAAGGTCATTAGGCAGTTCGCCTTTTGCCTTATCTACTGCATCTTTCACTTTTTGTAAAGCCACATCGGTTTTCACGTCTGTGCTAAACTCTACTGTAATTAAAGAGAAGTCTTGTTGTGAAGAGGAGGTAAACTTATTAATTTTTACCCCGCTAATACTCTTAATTTGTTTTTCAAGAGGGCGTGTAACTAAGTTTTCTATATCTTTTGGCGAGTTTCCTACATATACTGTTTGAACAAACATAGTAGGGATAATCACTTCTGGAAAATTCTCTTTCGGTAAAGTAAGAAATTGGTAAATACCGCCTAAACTAATGAACAACATTAATAAGTAAATGGATGTTTTATTAGTGATACTCCATGAGGTAGGTCCAAACTCTTTAAATTTCTCTTTTATCTTCTGTATTGCGGACATATAATTGAATTGTACTTTTATTAAAAATGAAAGGGGCCTACTATTTTGTTGTCAAATTTTGTCCATCATATAGTGACTGATAACCTTCGGTTACCATTTGCTCGCCAGCTGCTAAACCAGAAAGAATTTCAATATTATTTGCATAAAACTCACCAATGGTCACTGTTCTTTTACGTGCAATTAATTTACCATTTTCACTAGCAGCAACATAAATGAACTTCCCTTTCTCATCATTTTGTATAAGGTTAATAGGAATAATAATGGCGTTAGTCTTTGTATAGTCTTTAATTTTTACTTGCACCAATTGATTTGCACGGAAGTCTTTGTCAATAGGCAACTTAGATTCAACGTAAAAACTTCTACTTAAAGGATCAATCACAGCACCTACTACGCCTAATTTTGTCTCAATTGTTTTATTAATATCAGGGAATACTAAAGTGGCTTCGGTACCCACTTTAACTTTACCAGCATAATTTTCTGGAATCTGTGACGTTAATTTTAATTTATCGGTATTGACAATTTTAATTTGTCCAGGTCCTCCAAATAAATCACCCACTTTAACATTCACTTCTTCGGCAACGCCGTCCACATCACTGTAAACACTTGTATAAGATAATTGCTGATTCACCATTCCTAATTGCTCGGTAGCCGCTTTTAATTGGCTTGCGCTTGCATCGGCATTTGTTTTAGCTGTCATCAATTGAATTTCACTTCCAATATTTTGCTCCCATAAATTCTTTTGTTTGTCATACACCGATTTTGCTAAAGCTGCTTGAGCTTTAATCGTCTCTATGTTTTGTGAAGCGGCAGCAGCACTTTGCTTTACCATGCTATTGTCCAATTGTAATATCAATTGACCTTTTCTTACTCTGTCTCCTCTTTTTACATATAAAGCTTTTACTTGTCCTCCACCTGCACGTGGCGTTATATAGGAAACGCTTTCTGACTCTACTTTTCCTTGTAATTCAATAAAGTGATTAAAGTCTTGTTGAATAATAGGGGCTATCGAAACGAGCACTGCTTTGGCTTGATCTTTTGCACCTGCTTGTTCTAATTCTTTTTCTAAGGATGCAATTTGACCATTAAGTGCTAAAGCTTGTTTTTTTAATTTTTCTAAGCTTGCCTTTTTCGCCTCTATAGGATTGCTTCCACCACCGCACGCTAAGGACATGATCACTAAGCTAATTGTAAATAATTTTAAACTATTTTTCATTTGTATATATTTATTGTATTGTATTTTTAATTTATAATTTACCGCTTGCTTTTAATAAATCTACTTTAGCAATTAAGGCTGCATAAAGTGCATTCATATAATTATTTTGTGCACTTACTAAGTCGGTTTGTGCGGCAGAAATTTCGGTGTTAGATCCGGTACCGGCTTCATATTTCTTTTTTGTTTGTTGGTACACCCTTTCTGCTAATTCCATATTCTTCTTTTGAAACTGAACCGTGGCAACCGATGACATATAATTTAGCTTAGATTGATTTAATTCATTATCAATGTTATTTTTAAGCGATTCTATTTGATTTTCGGTCTGCTTCAATTCAATTTTGGTTCTTTTTATACGTGCATCAGTAGCAAAACCATTGAATATAGGTAAGTTAATATTTAAGCTTACCAAAGAAGTGTTAAACCAATTTCCTCCCTCAAAAAAGTCAAACTTACTTCTTTGCGCATTTTTTGAATAAGAACCTGACATGGAAACCGTTGGAAGATTGCTAAGCTGGTATCGCTTAACGTTAAACTCGTTCATTTTTTTCACCGTATTCAAATATTGAAAATCTTTACGCACATTGTATTGAAAGTCGGCATCAGATAAAACATCATTGGTTAAACTACTTTCATTAATCACATCGGTTAAAACCAAGCTATCCTTAACAGGCATGCCCATTAACATTTTTAATCCCATATAACCAATGGCAACGCTATTGTTGGCCTTTAATTTTTCCGTCTCAAGGTTATTAAGTTGAACACTAATTTTGTCAACATCTAACTTTTCTGCAAAACCATTTTTGTACATAATTTCTGCATCACGCGCCAATGCTTTAATTCTGTTGATATTAGCGTCTAAAATATTCAATTGTGTTTTACTTGCAGATAGCTGGTAATATATTTTATAAATATTTACTTTAATGGCCTCCTGTGTTAAAGCTGCATTTTTTCTTTGCAAGTCCATGGACGTTGCCCTAGCTTGTAATGCAATAAAAACCTGGCCATCAAACAACAACTGTTGAATGCTGGCACCATAGTTGGCATTAAATTTTGTACCAAACTGAACAGGAATAAAGGTTCCCGGCGTACCCCCAAAAATTTGACCTGGCAATAAGGAAGTAGGTATTATTAAATAGTTAGTGCCACCTAAATTAGTATTAACAGTAGGTAAAGCAGCCGCTGCAATTTCTCTATTGGTTTGTGCTTGTACCTCAATGGCTAATAGAGAATTTTTAACTTGTACGTTATTTTTTTGTGCAAAATCAACACATTGTTCAAGTGAAAATGCATGTGTAGCATTCTTTGCATCCTGCGCTTGTAATAAGCCAGTCATTGCAAAACTCGTGATGACTAAAATTAATTTTTTCATTTTATTTATTGCTTGTTTGTATTATTTATTATTTATTTCCGCAGTATTAACAAATGCATTTGCAATGGTTGCTTCTTGGAGTTTGTATTTTTCCATTAATTCAATTCCTTTCAATGACATGACTCCATAAATAAAATTCTCTATGATTTGTAATGTCACTTTTCCAATATCAAATTTGCTAAATGGATATAACTGGGGATTAAAAGGAACAAAGCTTGTTTCTAATCGGTAGATAGATAAAATTTCGGGATCAATTTCCTTGCGATATACGCCTTGTTCAATTCCCTTTATTAAATTGGTCTTAATAATTTGATGCATGAACTCATCCTTATGATTTTGAATGCGCGCGAAAGCTTCTGGGTAATACTTGGCTATCTCGTTCATGGTCATAGGGTTCATGTTTTTAAACATCTGTTGGATGTCCTCTAAAAGCATGAACATTTCATGTACGGCATTGTCGGCAGTATCTTGGGTTCTTTGGCATTTTAAGGACTGCTCTTCTAATTCAAAATTGACCACCGCCATTACTAAGGCGTCTTTATCCTTGTAAAATTGGTAAATGGTCTTTTTGCTCATGCCTAATTGGGTGGCAATGTCGTCCATGGTCACATGTTTTACCCCATTTCGTAGCATTAAGTCCCTGGCTTTGAATAATATACGATTTTCCATAGTTCAAATTGAGCCGTAAAACTACGGAAACTATTTAGGTTTTCAAAGTTTCCGCGCTTATTATTTTATTATTTATGCTGAATGGCAAAAAAGGGTGAAATTTGATCCTTAAAGCGTCTATTTATGCAGTCCTTTCTGGAAAAATTTAAAAACAAGAAGATTTTAAGCGTTTTAGCTCAATTCTTTTTTCAAGGGGTTGTTTTATTGGCGCCCATTGGCGTAACCATTTGGGTAATAGTGAGCTTGTTTAATTGGGTGGATAATTTTTTACCTAATTTATTAAATACATTGTTCCCTGTGAAGTTTGCCATAGTAGATGGTAAAATTCCGAAAGTGACGGGACTTGGTTTTGTAGTGGCGATTGGTTTGGTTTTAGTAATTGGATGGTTGTCCTCTTTATTTTTTGTAGAAAGACTGGTTTCTATTTTTGATAAGATTTTGGATAAAACGCCAGGCATTAAAATTATTTATTCTTCGGTTAAAGATTTTTTAGAAGCCTTTGCTGGTAATAAGAAAAAGTTTGATCAACCCGTTTTAGTGAATGTAGATGCAGTTGATGTTTGGAGGGTTGGATTTATCACTCAAGAATCCACCGATCATTTGGGATTAAATGATCATGTCACGGTTTATGTACCACATTCCTATGCAATTTCTGGTATCACTTATATGGTACCACTTAGTAGAATTAAAAGACTACCACCAGGCGTAAGTGCATCCGAAGCCATGAAGTATACGGTATCAGGGGGTGTTACGGATGTGGACGATGATCCTGAAACATAATACTATAAAGAATTACAGCATGTTCAAAATAATTTATTAAATTATAAGAACTTGTACATAAAATGAATTTTAAAATAATTTTCTATAATGCAATTGCACAATTTTAATTCTGGCCCTGCTATTTTACCACAAGAAGTATTGGAACTAGCAGCTGCAGCGATACATAATTTTAACAATACCGGTTTATCAATTTTAGAAATAGGACACCGTACTTCTTTTTTTGTAGAAGTAGTGGAAGAAGCAAAAGCAACCGTAAAAAGATTAATGGATTTAGATGACGCGTATGAAGTGTTATTTTTACAAGGAGGGGCTACGATGCAGTTTATGCAAGTGCCCATGAATTTATTAGATGAAAATGGAATGGCAGCCATTTGTGATAATGGAGTATGGGGGAATAAAGCTGTTTCAGCAGCAAAACTATTTGGTCCAGTAACGGTAGTTGCCGATAGTTCCGATAAAAAACATACCTATTTAAAAAAGGAGTTACAACTACCCGAAGGCACCAGTTATTTGCATATTACCACCAATAATACCGTGGAGGGAACCCAATGGCATCAATACCCCCAGACCAATGTGCCTTTAATTGGGGACATGAGTTCCGATATCTTTTGCAGACCAACGGATTTCAAAAAATTTGATTTAATATATGCTGGCGCACAAAAAAACATGGGCGCCGCAGGGGTAACGATGGTGGTGGTGAAAAAATCTTTACTTGGAAAAATCAACAGAAAAATTCCTGTTATATTAGATTATCAAAAACATATTGAAGCGGGTAGTTTATTAAACACACCTCCCGTGTTTTCAATTTATGTTAGTTTGTTAACCTTAAGATGGATTGAAAAAGAAGGCGGATTAAAATCCATGGAAAAACGCAATAAAGAAAAAGCAGATTTATTGTATAAAACGATTGACACGCATCCTGCTTTTTATTGTCCTATTGCAAAAGAAGATCGCAGTATCATGAATGCCGTTTTCTTTTTAGCCGATCCAACAAAAGAAGAAGCATTTTTGGCACAGTGTAAAAATAAAGGCATGATTGGTGTAAAAGGATACAGAACCGTAGGCGGCATTAGAGTTAGTATGTATAATGCATTGCCAATGAGCAGTGTACAAGCTTTTTGTGATTTGATGCAACAATTTTCTTAAGATAACTTTTACATAAAGAGCGTCAACAAAAAATCTTTTACTCAAAAAAAAGACCGATATTTGCGGCCATGGCAAATATTAAACCCTTTGAAGCACTTCGCCCACAGCCTCAATTAGCAAAGCAGGTAGCAAGTAAACCATACGATGTTTTAAATAGTGCAGAAGCAAAACAAGAAGCGGTAGGCAATGCATATTCTTTTTTACATATTACAAAAAGTGAAATTGATTTACCGGAATCCACCGACATACATAGTCAACAGGTTTATGATTTAGCATTAGAAAATTTAAATGCATTTGTACAAAGAGATGTATTGTTTAAGGAATCAAAACCTTGTTATTATATTTATCAATTAATTATGGAGGGTCGCGCACAAACAGGATTGGTTTGTGTAAGTAGTCTTGAAGACTATAATAATGACATTATAAAAAAGCACGAGTTTACAAGACCTGAAAAAGAGCAGGACAGAATTAATCATATTAAAACATCGGGTGCACAAACAGGCAATGTTTTTTTAGCGTATCGCCATCAAGCAGCTATCGATACCCTTATTGAAAAGTGGAAAACAGCTAAAACCCCAGTGTACGATTTTATTACCGAGGATGGCATTCAACATTCCGTTTGGGCAGTTACCGATTCGGATACCATTGAGCAAATCACTCATTTATTTGAAACCGAGGTTCCTTGCACCTATATTGCGGACGGGCATCACCGCGCTGCTTCTGCCGCTAAAGTGAAATTGGCATTGGCCGACCGCGCTACCCCTGCTGCGGATTATTTTTTGACTACCTTATTCCCTTCTAATCAATTACATATCATGGATTACAACCGTGTGGTAAAGGATTTGAATGGACATACTGCCGAGGCTTTTTTAGCCGCTTTGGAGCATGAATTTGAACTGAGTGAGCAGGAGGGGGCATTTAAACCAACCACCTTACACAGTTTTGGTATGTACTTAGCCGGCAAATGGTATCAATTAAAGGCAAAGCCCGGCACTTATAACGACACTGACCCTATTGGCGTACTAGACGTGACGATATTATCCAACAACATATTATCT
>Ga0209107_10000838_pt1 | contig 17531 bp, 16 predicted proteins | sample LakErihyJuly2011_2_FD_187460 | JGI IMG/M metagenome (GOLD analysis project Ga0209107, IMG submission 187460) | Freshwater microbial communities from dead zone in Lake Erie, Canada - CCB hypolimnion July 2011 (SPAdes) (version 2) | ecosystem: Environmental > Aquatic > Freshwater > Lentic >... | reverse complement strand
AAGAAACTTCTTCAGACGACTGTAAGTAATCTTTATTTGGCAATCCGATTATTTTATATCTAAACTTTCCAAAATTTGGACCTAAATTTCCATACAAATACAAATTTGGACCAGTAAACGTCGCATATAACTTTGCCCCTATCATACTAGTAAATCCGCTTGCCCATCCATTTAAGTACGAAAAACCATAGTAGTATGAGGATGATGGAAGTATCTCGATAGTAGTTAAATCAACCTCTGAATAATTTATATTATATGGTGCATTATTTACATTAATTTGATAGTCCACTAGGTTAGCGTTTTGTACTAAATTAACTTTTCTTAAGTTAGTAGTATTATAATATATCACATAGTTATTTGAAATTTGTTCTAGGGCGAGATGTTCAACTGCCGTTTGAAAAAATAAAATACCATTATTAATAATACATTTAACTGCGGTGTAGCTATTATCTGTTGATTGATTTTCATATACAACTAAATACGACGAATGATCCTCCTCTAATAAGAGGGATGCGCCATAATGTTTATTGAGGTTAATGTCACTAACATCCACAAATAACCAAGACCCTACTGGCAGAGTGTCTTTTGGTGTAAATTTATTTATCAACCTTTTACAAAGAGGATATGAATACGAAGTATTTGGCGTAGTGGTGCCAGGTGTTTCGCTATCTTTTAAGTATTTAAGCCAAGCCATATCAATCAATTTCCGTATAAGTTATTTCATATTCGTGATCCGATAAATTGTCATCTGTTTCAATTGCAATAATTGTATCGAAAACTGGAATTCCGCCATTAATTATATCAGGTATAAAACCGGCAATGCTAACGGATAATGGTTTATCTGCATAGATTCCAGTCTGTTTATTCTCATTTTTAAGAGAAGCATAATCAATATCTAAAGCATTAATTCGCGCAGAGCCGTCTGAACCAGTATGTCTATGAGAGCTAATATCTACTCCGTCTATAGTAATGCCGTCCTGGACTTGTATATCGCCAAGTATTCTTCCACCATTTTTTAATAGATATTGTGGATGCGCATCTTTTCCTAAATCATCTAAATCAGAATGACTAGAAATAAAAGTATCATTTCTAGATTGATTAAGTCTTATAGATCCAAAAAGAGGTGCATAATTATCTGTTTCGACTACCTTTAGAATTTTTTTTGATTTAATAGATTTATGAGAAAGTTGATTAATAAATCTGCAATATTTTCTCTTTTCTGCGATTAGCTGAAAGATAGCATCCGTTTTCATCATAACGTTTGAATATCTTTCTATGTAATCAGCTAATATAGAAGCATAATTACCCTTAACGAAGTTTGTTGCAACAATTACCTCTTTAGCTAAAGAAGGATTTTCCGATGCAAAACTTGTAGTTAGAAAATCAAATTCCAATGACTCTGATATCTCTGTGGATATTCTTAATGAATTATCAAGATATTGTTCATAAAAAATATCTCCATTATCTTTGATATCTCTTTCTAAAGATGATAATAAATCATTAATTTCTGAATCCGCAGCGTTTACTCTAATCGCAAAAAAAGCTTGCAATTTAGCTGCTTGAGCTTTGGTGATTTGATCCACTTCGGCATTTGGGATTCCTGAATAGAGTGTTTTGATTGTTTCATCAACCCTGACCGTGTAGTGTAATGCCATTTTCCCCCATGCGTCGTATTGTATTGCGATTTTCTGCTGTGGTTCGTTTTCATATGCATCTCCGTAATTCTTGGTTAATGATCTTCTTATAAAATATATTTCATTAAGAAATAAATCTAAAATTTTTCTTAACTGAAATAGATAAGAAAATGTAGAATGTGATATTGCCTCATGGTACTCTTGAACCAATCTGCGCGATGCCGTAGATTGGTAACTTTCCGCAAAAAGATATTGATCAAATGATATATATTGAGGTGGATTATCTTTTGCTATTGTTGAATTTTTACTTTGATCTTTTATTAATTTAAGATATTTTTGAGCATTTGTTAATACGGATTGCTCTTGAAAAGTTCCATCCGATTCTCGTGGGTCAACCTCTATGATCTGATCAATGGTTCCATCTTCTATTGGATTTGTAATTTTTATAATTTCTGATTTATCAGGTATATTCAAGTACCTACATGCTTCTGTCCATAAATAAAAATGAGCTTGTTCTAAATCTGGATCACAGTATGGATCGATGAAAATCTTTCTTAAAAGATTTTTTTCTAACTTATCTTTTGCCTGATATATTTGCACCTCGGCAGCGTTTATAAAATTCTTAACTGAATCAATAGGAATTGAATAGATGTCTGAGTAAGTGCTATTCGTAGTTATATTATACTTACTGGATAGACTTCCTAAAGGGGAGTTGGTATTCCCCGCACCTTCATAGGAGGAATCACTAAACGTATACTTTGCGTAGATCTCATTAGTTTGAGTTTCAATTGGATTCACATTATTTACTGACATATTTTCCTCAGAACATTTTTCTTGCTATTTTAGCAACTGCTGATTTTCTAATAGAACTTTTAGATACTAGAGATTTTGTTCTACCAGAAACCATATATTTACTAACTTCTTTATCATCTTCATCAGAATTTTTATTATTGCTTGGAATAAAAAATTCATTTGAGAATGACTCTGTCTTTGTTGTGTAGTTGGTTTGAAAGAATTCTCCATAATTTTGAGTCACAGCTAATAAAGCCAGCATTAATGCATCGTGCGCATGATCCATTGCTGAACCAGCTGCTTCGAATACTGGTCGACCAGTTTGGGTCGTTCTAATAACAACATAGGATATTAGTTGCATATATAGTTCTTCGTCTGATTCTGGAATTAATATTATTTCTTTTTCTAAGAACTGCCTAAGATTGTCAACCATAAAAGGTTTCATTTCTTTCTTAATCATTAACTTAGTATATGGATCTCTAACGTCAATGCTTTCACCAAAGCTAATGCCCTTAACCTTATCCCTAAGGCCAGAATATGGATTTTCTACTCCATGTTTTTTTAGCAATTCTACCTGTACTTCGCCATATCCTCTGTCAACATAAATGTGCTTAGGATTAAATGCTCTATTCAATTGAATTATTCTGTCAACAGCTTTTGTTAAAGTATATTCCGATCTTGGTATTTCTTCCCTATAACAGATCCTACTCTTTCCCCTGAATCTGGCATCTTCGTAATTCTCAGCACATGTTTCTACTATGACTATGTTTGTTCCAGCCCCATATTTATCCCAGTCAACACCAATCGTATGAAATGATCTTGCCGAAGTAATTTCTGGAACATAACTCCAAGAAGGCGAGATAAATGCTTTATCAACAAATTTTCTTGGATAAACACCTTCCGAATCTTCTCCCCAGTCCGCCTCTATTTCATGGCGATATCCACTTGGCGAATATTGCTCTCTAAATTCTTCTTCTTGTTCTTTGGAGAAGTATGGGTTGCAATAACTTGGAAACCAAAATTCTGTAAATCTTGGGGATCTACACCAGTCCCAGAATCTTTCTCTACGACCAGTAGGAGTAGAGGCGCCAATCATGACTTTATCTGGTTGATCTTCTGCCGTTTTCTGAAGCATTGCATAGAGTGCGTCAAGGTCATCTGCGTGCATGTAATCCATTTCGTCAAGAACAATTAAGTGAGCTTCTTGACCACGAGCAACATCACTCTTTCCACCTGACTTCATACCAGAAGTAAAGAATCTGATTGTTGATCCATTAGAGAACTGCATCATAAATTGTGGACTTGTAACTTTTCTAGTAATAGAATTAGTTACTACTTCATTCTTTGCGGATATTCTTAAAATTTCTTGATAGATAAGTTCTACCTGAGTTTTCATTGGTGCTATAACCAATGATCGACCGTCTTTATGCGTGTAGCTATAATGAAGTAGCTGAACAGCAAGACTAAATGTTTTTCCAAGACGACGGCCAGCTCTGAGGACTTTTCTTAAAGATGGATCACGTAAAATTAAAATTTGATAAACTCTTAAATTAGCTTCAAGAAATTGTTTAGCCCAGACAACACAATCTTTAGCTACATGCAGTTGTCTTTGATGTTCTGCGCTAATCCCTGCTGCTAAGAGGTCCATGTCTACTTCAAATGGCTCATCTATTAAAAGGGACAATTCTTTATTGGTAAGCATTCTACTGATAACTGGAGTTCCATCGCCCCATGAGATATGACTTAGCTTATTTTCAAATACCCATTCAATTCTATTGATTTGTTTTATTAATTCAGGATCTTGGGCGCGTATAATTTCAAGAAGATCTTCTCTTGAAAGATTTTCTAAAGCTTTTCTAAACTGCTGTGTTTTACTGTTAATGGTCATGATTATCCGAAATGTGCCGCTAGCATTCCTGCTTCTGATCCCAATGCACTTCGTGCATTCAGTTGAGAGTTTTGTATGGCCATTACGCCCCTTGCTCGGGAAGTTGCTGCAGCCTCTGTATCTTTATATCCCATACCAAATAATGGTTTAGCAATAGTGCCTTGCAGAGATTTTCCAGCGTCTTTTACCAAATCAATACCTTTATTAATTCCTTTTCCAGCAAATTTTCCTATGTCATACAATATTGAAGCCATTCCTAGTACGTTGAGTACAGGTAGCGCTGCAAACGTACCTCTCATAGCTAAAAAGCTTGGACCGAATTTTGCTGCTTGCGAAATTCCTCCCATTTCTTTTATAAAACTTTTTCCAAAAGTTGATCTTAATTTAGCTATACCCTCAGCTTCAGTTCCAAGGTTTAATTTAGCGAACTTTTGAGCAAAACTTGCTTCTGCTCGCGTTGACTGAGTTGCAGCGTTTCCAAAAAGTCCACCTTGTCCACCAGCGCCCATTACTCCTGCACCGTACCCTAGAATGCCAGCAGTGGCAGTTCCTGCAGCAACCGATGCATAAAGGTTGCCTCTTACTCCCGCCTTTCCAGTTAAAAGAGCATCGTCAATTAGACTGGCACTAAGTCCATTCATTGATCCCAATGCGTGTATTGATCTATCCATTTTTGCAATACTTCTTGCCCTGCCTCCGAACAATCCCGATCCACGTGCGGCTGCTTTTGATTCTAACTTATATGATTTACTCATAGTTGATATATAAGATAGCAAACCAGGACCAAACACTGATTCCGCTGCATCGCCAGCACCTACTGCAGGTACGGACATTCCGATCATTGCTGCGAATCCACGACCAACAGCTGTTCTACCTATCATTGCAGCTCCTTGCATCGGGGAATACGTTCCTACCTTACCACTAAAAGCACTTAAGCTATGATAGCTTCCGCCTAATCCGTGTATACTAAGGTTATTCATTCTTGCAGCTTTTAGCATCGGTGTTTTTGTTGGATTAGCAGCCAATCTTTGAGCTCTTCTACCCATTCTTCCAAGGCCTTTACCTCCGAATAGTTGACCACCAAAATATTGACCAGAACCAGGAGTTGTTAGATTCCCAGCCTTATTAAAATAAGTGTATCTGCCACTCCTTCCTGGTAGTCCCCTTCTTTTGAAATCCATAAATCCACCGCTCATAAGAGTTTTACTTCCACGATATGATGTCATGGCAATTGACTGCTTTATAGTGGGGATAGGAGCATCTTCCATGGCTTGGAAAAATGCTGGTTGCTCACCAGGAGCTACCGCATTAGGGGGCATTGTTTGGCCTTGTTGTAACATGTTCGTAGTTGCCATGATTTAGTAACCTCTTCTGGAGTTGTGCATTCCTAATACTATATTTCCTGATGCATTGAGTTGTTGTGCGGTTTCCAGTGAGGAAGATCTGTATGATGGGTCTGGAACTATATTTCTCACTGCTGCGCTCATTACATCTGGACTTACCTGAGGATTATAGCCCACTGCACTAGTTCGTGCGTATGGAGATTCTGAATAGAATTTTTTATTATTGCCGACATGATTAGCTGTCATTGCAATTGGCGCTGCTGCACCCAATGCACCGCCCGTTGCACCGCCTATGCCAGCACCTAGGATTCCTCCCCTTATTGCTCCTGCAAAACCTTTTCTTGATCCCACAGCTAAGCCTATAGCTCCACCCACTATGCCGCCCACACCTGCGCCAACCATAGAGCCACTTCCTGGATTACTGGACGCTCCTACGGCAGAACCTACAGCGCCACCTGCTACTGCTCCCAAGATGCCACCCCTTATTGCTCCACCTAAACCTTTTCTTGAACCTCGCATTGCCCCCAGAGCTCCGCCTATAGCACCTCCACCCAATCCACCGACCTTCGAAGAACGCATAGGGCCTGCTCCAGGGCCCATTCCTGCAAGGTCAAAACGAGCTATATTCTTTGGATCAGTAACCTTTAAAGCTCCACCCGCAGGTCCGCCTATAGCAGATCCTAATAAGTATCTACCACTTAATTTATCTCCTATGAAATACTTATCTGCGTCGGGCGTACCTGTTGTTACGTCTAAAAATGCATCACGTGCAGTTGGTCCTGATGAGCTGGCGATACCAAGACCTATCATTCCTGCTCCAAGCATCATTGTACTTTTTTTTGAATTTCCAACGCTTTTTAATACATTTGTTCCAAATTTTAATAAACCCATTACATTTGCCCTCCGTATAGATGGCCATATCTATTTTGACCCATTTTATGATGACCTATTTTTCTTCTATCTAAATTTCCAACAATTCCTGCAGTTTTTAACGGATCTGAATATCCCCGTGTAAATTCCGAATTTTGAAATGTTTTTGGTGAATAATCTTTTTGTTTTTCAAAAGGCTGAGTTTCAACTGTTTCTTGATATATTTGACTGTCCTTATGCTTATTGTACATATAGTAACCTGCTCCGGCAATAGCTGAAGCTGCTAAAGTTATTCCTAGTTTTGGTTTAATTGATTCATAAGCCCTAACTATTTTGTTATTCCCAGGATTAACCTGATCAAAATGATTATCTATTAAATCTACTGCATCATCGCCCATGCCCTGTCCCATATGGGCGGATGAATCTAATTCAGAACCCATAGGTATAGTGTCGTCGCCCATCTGGTCAAACATGTCAGAGTCCATAGGAATATTTTCATCACCTATTTGATCAAATGAATCATAATCCATTGGCAGGTGTTGTTCACCTACTTGATCGAATGTGTCGACATCCATAGGAATATGCTGTTCTCCAACTTCTCCTGATCCATTAATTAATGAATCTGCATCTATTGGAAAACGATTAGGTTCAACACCTTTATCGAAATTAATTGGCTTTTCTTCATCAAGTGATCTCCAGCCTCGACTTTTTGCTCTATCTACTGTCGGAGCAGGGGTTACTGGGTCTTGGTAATCAACTGGAGCAGACCTACTTGCAGATCTATTAACTCTACGTAGTCTCTCTCCATTATTACCAGTTCGCAATCTATCTGCTGCCGCATTTGCGTGTTCAATTAATCTAGATATTCTTCTTCCGTTTTTATCTGTAATTGTTTGCGTTGCTCTAGACAGAGCTTCCGATTGACCAGCCAACCTAACTGCCTCTTCATCTAACGGCATACTGTAAGTCACTGCTTTTCCAACTCCTGGACCTACTGGCATATCCGTTGCTAACAGTCTTGAACTTCCTATAGAATCTGTTAAAGGAACATCATGTTCGTAATTGATTTCACTCTCAGCAAAGAAATTAAGTATTCTTGATACTGAATCCCCTTCCTTTGTTTGAGTAAGTGTTGATTCAACAATTCCATTATGATTAATAAAATCAGCCATGTGAGCAATTGCTGCGTCTTTATGCCCAGACTCTACTAGTGCGAGCATCTGACGATGCTGTGCCCCTATAGAGGATCCGACTTTTTCCCCAAAGAAGAGATTCATCGCCTCTATATTGTCGTTAAAACCTAAGGATTTAGCTAATTTTTTTTCATCAGAAAAAATGTCAAATATTTTTTCCGCAAGTTGAGATGCAAATTGATTGTCTTCAGTTGATACTTTACTTACATCCCAGACCGCATTGATGAATTTTTTCGGAGTCACTTTTCCTTTAATGGTTTTTTCTACTTCGACAACTGAAAGACTTCTATGTTTGGAGAATTCTTCTGCAGTAAGTTTTCCTTCTTCAATAAGTTCATCTGCAGCAGACTGAAGTATTCGCTGAGGAACAAACGCTCTTGACATGTGTGTGGGTATGATTTCACCCTGTGCATTAGTTCCCCCCAATAAGTAGGATAAGTGAGTTTCTTTAAAGGAGAAATTACCCTGACTAGCTAGCTCTTCTGCAAATTGTGCGTGGACATTTGATCGAGTTGTTTGTGGAGCAGTTAAAGATAAAAGATCTGCGGTCTCTTGTGCAAGAACCTGACCAATTCGTCTATTTTTTAACGGTGCAAAATATAGTGGATCGTTAATTGCAGAGAATCTTTTAGATACCTCAGCTGCTGCACCAGGGCTATAATCTGTAGCGCTTCCAAATGATATATTCGGTTGCTTAAATAATTTACCCAGTCTACTAACCTTGGGCGGTTCAGCCATTTCTGTTGTTACTGTAAGAGCTCTAAATAAATCATCGTCTGTCCCCACACTTAATGCGTCGTTCGCAAGATTGTCGGAATGACGTATTAGAAATTCACTATCTCCGTGCGGATCTATCTTTACGTCTCCGGTTATTTCTCGTAAGATTCTTCCCTGTTCATCAAGGAGTCTGACGCCACTGGCAGTTTCCTCAATCTGAGTTGTCCTAGGGATTGTAAAAGATTGTTCTTGGCCAGATATTCTCGCTGCATTCACAGTGTTGTCAATCATCTCCATTGCGGAAGATTGCTGACCATAAGTTATACCAAGATTTCTTATACTGTCAGTTGCAGCGTTAGTGGTAATAACAGATCCATTGGGGAGTGTTATTTGATTTAAATACTCTGCTGGACTATCTTTTGATGCTCGAACTATATTGCGTATTACTTTTCTGGCGATGTCGTTTGCTATTGGAAGTTCCGATTGACCAGTAGATATTACAAAATTATCTCCCTGCTTTTTAAGTATTCCAGATGAAAAATTTTCACCAAAGATACTACTTAGCTCTTCGCCTCCAAGGCCAGATGATTTTTCTAGGATTCCTTTATTGACAGATAAAACAACTTTATCTGTATCTGCGGTTTGCGTTAGAATATTATTATATATTTGTTGATGCAGGTGTTGTACGTCAGCTATGTCCATCGTCGGAGTAACAGGCCTAGACCTTGCAACTGCGCTTCTAAATGCTTCTCCTAATTCAGTTCTTGTTTGGCCAGCTTGTTCAGCTTGTGGCCATATTTTTAAATCTCCGTTTTGCATGTAATGCGCAACGAATGCTTCTAGATAGGAGTCAACATCACCTAAGTGACTTCCCCTTTGAAGGGTGTCATATAGAATGCTTGCATGTGTTCCATCTCTTTCAATCAGTTCTGCTATATTAGTGTGGATTAATAGGCTATTCATAGATTTGTATCCACTAGTTCCGCCAGTTTGAATGTCTGCTAAAACTTCAGCTGGATATATTGATCTAGCAAATTTTTCACTTACATCTTCTACTTTTTGACTTATATTAGCCCCGTACGCAACGCTGTACGCCTGATCCTCAATATATGGCATAACTGTATCCATCAAGTCAATAGCATAGTTCCCTGATTGAATTCGAGCTAAGAATTGTTGATCCAATTCAAGTGCTCGTTTACCAGCTTCACTTGCACCATATCCAACATGTCTTGATCTACTATAAGCTAGTTTTTGTAAGTCGAATCTATTAATGTTATAGCCAGATATATGATCATACTCCATCATTTTTTCAATAAGCGAGTTTGTGCTATCTAGGAAGTCATCACCAAAATTTACAACATCCCCAATTTCTTGTCCCTGGATTTTTGCCATAAAGTCTGCAAAACCCATTTGTTCGCCACCATACACTGCTCTTAATCCACTTACTTGTGAACTCTTATAGGTTGTGTTAAAGCCTTCAATTGCCTGAGGGGGCCTCAATAGCACTCTTCCATCCTCAGCAGCATAAGAGGTCATTTCTACTCCGCCAATCTGAAGAATGTCAGAAGATGCTTGAAGTCCAGTGGACTCAATGTCCATTAGTAAAATTCTTTTACCTGCCTCAAGATTACCAAAAGGTCTTGCGGCTCCGCCGTATTCCGCAGTCTGTTGTGCCGCTTCAAATGATCTCCTCAATGAAGAGGTGGTTGGTATTGCGCTTTTTGGACTGAGAGTAAGCGAATCTATACCTTGCTTATTGGGGTCAAATGAAAAAGTGCCTTTTTCGTATAGGATTTGAGCCGGATGTTGCACACCTACGTACGGCATTGCTGCGTACTCATCTATCCCCTCTGCCAATGTTTTTCTTCTTGAAATTAAAAATTTAAAAAGATCTCTAAATTTATTTTGACTTGCAAGATTAGCTCCAGGTAAACCAAAACCAAATTCGTTATTTTCTATTAATGGCTTAAGGCGCATAATGTTTTCCATATAATCAGAAAACATTTCTTGCGATTGCTGGTGGGGTAGAAGTGTTAAATCTATAACACTTCCAGTTCTCATTGAGGCGATGCGTGCTTTAGATGCGGATGTTTTCTGCAGAGCTTCAAAATAAGAATCTTCCCAAGCTTGATATGCTTCAAAAAATTTTTCAGAACTACCAAGTTGTTCACTAAATTCTTTTTCAAAAAAATCTGCTATTTGACCAGGGCTAATTGGACCTTGTTGTATTTTAGCTGTTTTCAATATTGAATCTGTAGGTAATATTTTTCTACTTAAGGGTAGCTTTGATCCAATGTTGGGGAATTTCTTTCCAAGCCTATCAAATTTTTCTGAATCTCCCCAAAAGACCATTATCAATCACCCGTTCGTTCTATTTCTATGTAGTCATCTTTTTCGTAGGTTCCAAGCTTTTGTTTGAGAAGTTTTTCTCTTTGTATTTCTATTTCTTGAACCTTGTATATAATATCAGAAATTGCCTGAGCACTATCAAGTTGTGTCTGACCAACTTTAGCTTTAGCTTCTCTGGTGGCCAGTAGTTGATTTCTTAAATCTTTGCGGCGTTTGTGCAATCTATCTTCTAATTCCACAGCTAAGTGAAGTTCTTTTTTCAGAATTGGTTGTCCATTGTTATCTATTCCAACAATATTCTCTTGAATAAAATGTTCTTTTGCTAAGAGTTTTGTTTTACGGATATATTGCACTTCTTGATCGACAAGATCTCTAATCATAGATACTTCGACAAGATTATCTGGGTGGACATCTAATTGATGCATATAGTCTGAAGTAAACTGAGCGACAATGGACATTTCTATTGGGCACGGTTTGCCCTTTGGTGCAAGATTTTCTTTCAACAAAGGACATGTATCTGCGAAGGTGCATTTTGATGCTTCGCAATTCATTGGTATCGAAGAGAACATCGATGTTCTAGTTTTCTGCGGACGAACTAATTCAACGGCTTTTTCTCTTTGCTCATCAGTCCAAGTATCGGGAAAAAATAAATCTGGTCGCAACGCTTCAAAATCGTGCATAAAGCTATTTTTATTATTAGCTTTTTCTATTTCTGACATTTAAATCAATCCATTCACTTGAATAAGAACTATCTGAATAAAACTTTTCTATAGTTGCGCTTTTGCAATTAGAGCAATAAATATCTCTGATCAGGCATTGCTTTTCAAAAATAAAATATTCACTTATAGTTTGCAAAGTATTATAACACCTAGGACAATTCATCAATCGCTTTCATGAGTCCTTTTTGGAGTTTATCTGCTAACTCTGCGCTTTGGGCAGCATTGAAAAAAATTCCAATTTCCCTAATCTCATCAGAGTTTAAATAGGAAGACAGTTTATATCTTGCGCCTTTACATATGTCACAATACACTTCTTGAGTCGCTGTGTAGCAAATACACTTTTCTATGATGTCAAAAAATTCTAATGATTGTGCAATTTCGAACCATTTATTTTTAAACAGTTTTTTTGTCTGTTCTTTATACGCTCTTAATTTATGGGAGTCCGTAGATAACAGAGTGCCCATATCAAGGGCGTGTTTCATAAGATCGTTAATGCCTTTATATAAAAAATTAGCTAACTGAAAATCGCCATTAACATCTACGTATTTTTTCCAATCATTCATTACACATTATATCTTTCTTCTAATTATCGTACATTCCAGTTGGTCTATCGTCAGTTTTATCTACTCCGCGACCTCTTCTTCCGCCCACTAGGTATGAACCGAAGGCTGCTCCGCCTCCAACCGCTGCTATTTTTCTCTTGGGATTTTTAGCGATACTGCTAGATACTCTTCCAGGAGCTTTAGCGACACTGCTAGATACTGCTTTAGCTCTATTTAAACCAGTTCTAGTTGCCTTAGATGCTCTTCTAGGAGCTCCAGCAACACTACTAGATACTGATCTAGCTCTGCTTACAGCAGCGCTGGTTGCCCCAGACATTCTACCTCTTATAACTTGAGAATAATTAATTCCATACATTATTTTTCCTTTCAGGACGCATATGGATTTGAATCTTGATACGGGGAATTATTTCTTCTGCCATTACCCGCAAGCCCCATTGCTCCAACACCCAATCCCACTGCACCAGCAGCTCTTCTGGGGTTGCGTTGCGCGTATCCTAATCCCCTAGCTCCTGCCGATAACATCCTATTAGTTCTCCCCATACCTGCCATACCAGCTCGGGCAGAGGCGTTACCTACAACTCCACTAGCTCTGCCTGCACCTGCAGCTATGGCTTTTGCGATAGATTGATTTCTACCAAACATTTTTAATGCTGATGAACCGTACATTTAAGCCCCACTTCCATCGCCATTACCTGCAAGCCCAATTGCTCCAATGCCCAATCCAGCTCCACCCACAGCTCCACCCGCAGCTCTTCTTGGATTTCTGGCGACGTACCGTGATGCACGCATACCTTGTTCGTAAAGATTTGTCTTTATGGATGAGCCCCCATTGGCTACATTTCTCATTGCACGGTCTGCAAAACCGTGATAAGCTCGCCTTCCACCACTAGATATAGATTTTGCGATAGATTGATTTCTGCCAAACATTTTTAGTGCAGATGAACCATACATGTGTGCCTCACTTTGATAAAGATTGTTTAATTGGTTTTTGAAAATTAAATACAAAATTATCATCAAGATAATCTATGTAGAATATAGTACCTCTAGGTAAGGTTGTTTTAACAATAGTTTTTGCAATAGGTGTTTCTATTATATCTCTTCTCACCTGAGATATACCACGCGCACCTTTAACGGTGTCTACTCCTAATTTTATTAAACCTTCTATTACATTATCGGTATAGGCTAATGATAATCCTTTTCTTGATAATTTTTCTGCAATAACAGACATTTCAATTTCTGCTATTTTTTGACAATTTTCTTTACTTAAATGATTAAAAACTACGACTTTATCAATTCTATTTATAAATTCTGGTCTGAAATATTTATCTATTGCTTGATGGGTATTTTTCTCTACAATGTCTCTGACTGGAGTTTCACGCGTGCTTCTACTGAAATTAACCCTACCAGTAAAACCTGTACCAGTAGATATTAACCCTTCTACTGTTTTGTCGTTTCCGAGATTAGTCGTCATAATGATAATAGTGTTTCTAAAGTCGACCAATTCGCCTTTATTGTCTGTTACAATTCCATCATCGAATATTCTCAAGAAGGTATTCCATATATCTTGATGAGCCTTTTCCACTTCGTCTATAAGCACTACTGAGTTAGGGTTTTTCTTTATTTGATTAGTTAGCTGACCGCCCTCGTCATGACCCACGTAACCTGGCGGAGAGCCTAATAGCTTTTGGTTCTCGTGCTTATGTTGGAATTCTCCGCAATCGATTCTAACCATCGGAATATCATCCCCAAAAATATGCTTATGGAGCGTATTAGCTAAGTGCGTCTTGCCAACTCCAGAAGATCCAGCAAAGAGAAAAACGCCAAGTGGTCTATTATTATCATTTAGATCAGCCTGCGATCTAGTTAATGCTGAGACTATCTCATCAACTGCTTGATCCTGACCTATTATATTTGACTTTAAGTTATCTTCTAATGTAATAAATTTTTCCTTTGTCATTTTTTTATTCTTAACATTAGGAGATGCTTTTGCAGTTCTTTTCTTATTGAGACTTTGAGCCTCTTTCAAAAATTGTTTTACTTGCTCTATGGAATCTTCTTCATCAGAATCTATAGGGGCAGTTGAGTATGCAATCGTTATCCAGTACTCAAGGTCTAGGCCCGGGTTAAGCATTATGCATCCAGCATAGATAGCCTCAAGAGCTCTCTCGGCTGCGCTTCTAGACATCATATTTAAGGATGCGCTAATTTCAGTATTTAAATTATAGACTACGTATTGCAGGATGAGTTTTTTAATATCATTTTTATTCTTATATTTTTTAAGAAATATTTCAATATCCTCTGGGGCTAGCACTTTGAATTTAACATTTGCATGTAGTTCTTTTATAAAAATTTGATATATTTGCATAGAAACTTCTTTCTGCTAGCAGCATGCATATAAAGTATATATAGATAATAATATTATATATATAAGTATATAGTAAAGGGGGGAAGGGGGGAAGGGGGGATCATGGCTAGCTTATCACACGAAGTCAAGCTGAATCAACTTTTATTGCCATAATCTTCGATGGATGGATGATCCTCTTGACATGGCCCCGAGAAGCCCCAGTATTTAATTAAGTCAATGGGTGTGTTAAATCTTTTATTTAATAAATACAGCGCCAATTGTAATTCTTCTTTTTGTTGCTCTTGCGACTTGCTCACTTAATCTCCTTAAGATATAATATATCTATCAATTATACCATTATTGAAAGGTTATTACCAGGTGGAATACCCCCAGCGTAACGAAACAAATTCGACAGTTAGACAACAAGCGCAGGATATGGATCTAGTCGATGCCAATCAAGCATTAGCGACCTTGCGGAAAAAGGTAACATCAATGCTTAATCTAATCGAAAAAGATCTTTACAACATTTATTCAACGGATGTGCAATTTATTGAATTTGTTGACAAAGAAATTATGAAAAAAGTTCTTGAGTTCGAGCGAGATATGAAGAAAATTGTTGTATACTCTAAGGATATGGCAAGCATGCACAAAGCACAAGGGAGATTATTCTATGACTAACGAATTTGACATGGCGACTGGCGAGATTCTTATTCCTTCAACTAAGAAAGTTCTTGAAAAAGAAGAATCAAAAGTGTTAGAGCTTGCAATTGCACAACTGCAACGTCAATATGGAGCTGGAGCAGTCGTTAGACTGGGCTCAACAAACATTAAACCATGGGACTCAATATCTACTGGAGCACTCACTTTAGATAGTGCACTTGGAATTGGTGGTTTCCCGCGTGGGCGCGTAGTAGAAATCTTTGGACCTGAATCATCGGGTAAGTCTACTCTTGCTCTAGCAACAGTAGCTAAGGCCCAGCAGATGGGCCTCACGTGCGCTTACATCGACGCTGAGCATGCTTTAGACCCAGTCTATATGAAAGCCGTAGGAATCGATCTAGACAATCTTCTACTGGCGCAACCTGATTATGGCGAACAGGGGTTCGACATTGCTGACAGACTCCTCCGTACAGGGGAAATTGGTGTTATCGTTATTGACTCAGTTGCAGCACTTGTTCCAAAGGCTGAGCTTGATGGCGAAATGGAACAAGCTCACATGGGCTTGCAGGCCCGTATGATGGCCAAGGCTATGCGCAAGCTCACTGGACTCGCTGCCCAACATAATACACTTCTTATATTCATTAACCAGCTCCGCAACAAGATTGGAGTTATGTTTGGTAATCCAGAGACTACTCCTGGTGGAATGTCATTGAAGTTCTATGCTTCAGTCCGTATTGACGTCCGCAAAAAGGAAGATCTTAAGGACAAAGCTGGAAATCCAGTTGGCGTTAAAGTCAAAGCTAAGGTTATTAAGAATAAGATGGCACCCCCAATGAAAATCGTAGAGTTCGATATTATCTATGCCCAAGGTATCGACGAGTACGGATGTATCTTTGATATTGGAATTGACAAGGGGATCTTCACCCAAAAGGGCGCATGGGTCTATTTCAACGGCGAGAACTTTGCCCAAGGTAGAGACAACGCTATTGAGAAGCTGAAGTCTTCTCCCGACATTGTAGGTGTGATCAAAGGCTAATGAGTTTTATTCCAATATCTTGTGATGATTGCAGTTTCCCGCCAAACTTCATTATTCTTGAACTAAAAGACAAAGAAGACATTCCATACTACTCCATCAAATGCCGTGACTGTGGAGATTGCTGGGACGAACCGAATGAAAATTTTTTTTGAAAATAATAAAGACAATTTTACGCAGATTTTTTTTTTCTGAGAACACATTTGCCCCAGAAGATTTAATAAACTAAGAAAAGGATGACCAGTGACACAATTACAGATTTACATAGAGCTCTGCGCGCTTATTGAAGAACTAAGTTCTATTGTAGAATGAACTAACCACCCAAGTTATATTCAGGTAGGGATGAGGACATTGATGTACTGCGAGCGCCCAGTACTGCGTTAGGTGGCTCTGCAAGAGCATTACCCACGGTCTTCACTAGAGATCTTGTACTTGTAGGTACTGCTACACCTCGTCCGGAGTTATTATTGGCTCGATTTTTCATGGCAAGGACTAATCCCCCACCAGCTGCTATTCCAGCGCCAGCGCCCATCGCTATACGTCCTCCTCTGGACTTGGGAATTAAACCTCGTGCTCCAGATGAGCGTCCGACCATATTACCAAACATAATTTTCCCCTAAACTATAAGATGAGTTTACATCAGGATAATCCACTGAGATCTTCTCCTGGGAATACCGTCCTCATAAATTGCTTTGCTTGAGAGTCGGTAAAACCACCCTCTCTTTGGTAGTCATAATTCTTTTGCAAAGATTGCCCCTTCAGTCCAGCGTAGGGGGCACTGCTCATAGTATTACTTCGTCCAGAGTTATTGTTGGCTCTATTTTTCATGGCAAGGACCATTCCCCCACCTGCTGCTGCACCCACGCCAGCGCCCATGGCTATACGAGCTCCTCTGGACTTGGGCATCAAACCTCGGGCCCCAGACGAACGTCCAACCATTCTACCGAACATAATTTCAGCCTATTCCCTGATCTCCACCACCAGGGAATAAATGATTATTTACATCTCCTGGTCTAGTAAATAAGCTGTGACCTTGCTTCTGTCTATTTCTCATAACAGCTGCTGCGCCACCATATCCACCTAGCACAGCAGCACCATACATATTCACCTGTGATGCGTCTCTGTCATTAGCATAAGCGTTTACACCAGCGTATCCTGCAGCCAGTATGCCTGTGCCAACAGCACCAAGCTTCATGGCCGCACGGCCTCCTGCAGATTTTGGCATTAAACCTCGGGCTCCAGAAGCCATTCCGACCATTTTGCCTCCAGTTTTATAGTATTGATTAAAAATACTTGATGCTATGTTCATATACGATATCCTTTTTTGATTATATCAATTTAAACCTGTGATTATAGTAATAGGATTTCGCCGTAAATACAAAAGAGAGCAGTGGACTATTTTTGAGTCAACACTGCTCTCTTTGTT
>Ga0209107_10000837_pt1 | contig 17536 bp, 19 predicted proteins | sample LakErihyJuly2011_2_FD_187460 | JGI IMG/M metagenome (GOLD analysis project Ga0209107, IMG submission 187460) | Freshwater microbial communities from dead zone in Lake Erie, Canada - CCB hypolimnion July 2011 (SPAdes) (version 2) | ecosystem: Environmental > Aquatic > Freshwater > Lentic >... | reverse complement strand
TTTGCATAGCGGGTCCGGCGGTATTATGCGATTGATTGCATTTGGAATTGTATGTTAATAATAATAGTAAGGATAGAAGCAATAATATTGCTATTGAAAAAGATACAACAACGTTTTTATTAGTACCCATATTTATTCTACTTATATATCTATTATTTACATTAGATTATATTTAAAAATATTTTTAAATATATTATTATTTTAGATTTTCTTCTTGGTTTAATATTAATGTATTCAATTTATTTAGAAAATAGTTTATATTAACATTAGTTGATTCCGAACTTTTCTTCAAATCCGCCAATAATTCGTCAATCGTTTTCATATTGCCCCGGATATTATCTATGTTTTTGCTAAGCTCTCCGATTTTGTCATTGCATTTTTTCTTAATATTATAGATTCTGTCCTGAAAATTGTCTATCAATTCGTCCGTACTCACGGTATTATCGTCCTCATCTATATTTGAAATATCTATTTTCCTTATTATCCATTTGTTAGAAGTAGTCTCGCTATATATATATAGACCGTAATATTCAATTGTAATATTAATGAATGATTTTTTAGCTGTATTATCCTCCCTTATAATATTAACGATATCGTCTATATCTTGAACAGCCTTATTATTATAAAGCATATTCTTTATCTGTTTAGATGACAGTATTACGCCTATTGTTTTCGTTTGATTGCAAAAGGATTTGTGATATAGCTCGGTTATCTCGCTCATATCAAACTTATTATTAAACCATTTTAAAGAATTATCCTCGATAGAGCTCATTATTTCCTTATCAAACGCAATAAGTTCTCTTATTATCTCCGAATTATTGGAAGGCGCTATGTATATGTTAAATACATATCCTGTATTATTCGCCAGCTTATTAATAGATTTAATCCTTACATCTACTATGTTTTTAACAGGCGGGTTTTTGTATATCAATATTAGTTTATTATCTCTTTTGATAGGTTCCAGAAACATTTTATAATATATTAAATTATTATTATTGTTTTTAAATATATGCGGTAAAAATAATGAAAGTTCTCGACGAGATTTTTATCCGATAATGAACGGTATTTTATTAATAATTTTGTCGGGCTTATTCTTTATAAAGAGCTTAAAGTGCGGATAATAATATTCCACGAGGAATATTAAGAACTTGTCTACTATCATACTTTGTATATTAGAATTTTTATCTCCTTCGTCATACTCTACAGTTAGCTCGTCTTTTATTAATAGCATCACATCATTAAACTCGGCGCTCGGCAAATCAGGGTAAAATCCCCAACCGTCTTTCTCATTCATAAAAGAGTTAATTATTTTGATATAATCAAGTAATGCCTTTTTATTGTATTTTTTGTACGATTTTGTAGCATACCCGTAATCGTATATCATTATATTATATTCACAGGCTTTCAAATAATACGAGGTGTTATTGTATGTATAATGATAATACCCGGTTTCTTTGTTCTTTTGATATAAGAAGTTACCATAATGCGTGTCATTATGATAGTGTCCGGCTAAATTGTGAAAAGATGCAATGGATAAAAATGTTTGAATAAATATGTTATACATTAGTTCATCATTAGAGATTATTTTTCTATCCTCCAAAAGCATCTTTAAATCACCGTGAGCCAACTCGTTAATAGAAACGAGGCGTTTGTCTGGCGATACCTGGCTTCCTAAGGGTTTCTTCATCATCTCTAATATGCTCATAGGGTGACATACAAAATGCTTATACATTATTAGAAAATGTTTAGATTTTTTCTGCGAAATAACCTTATCAGTTAATTTTTTCATAATCTTTATCTCTCTATGATTATCCTTGATAATCGGGGTTATTTTAGAAGCCAATAAATTGCCTCCCAATACATTCTTGAGAACAGTAAGATATATAACACCACCCACGCTTTCTGTTCCTATCTTCTTAATTAAAAATAATTTATCCCCTATAGTATATTTTACAGCCTTATCTTTACTATATTTTATACATTCGTTATTTTTGATATCTTTAATATAATTATATATATATTTATAATACTTTACGCGATTATCAAGGGTATATTTTTCATCAACCGCATATTTCTTGAAAAACTTTTGAATCTTCTGAATTGCCTTATCAGTTATGAATAGATTTGAAGATTTCTTTATTTTAGGTTTTTTTGATATCTCATCTATTATAGTTTTGGTTTCTTTCGATAAAGAATTATATACATCACTATGATTGCTTGAGCCTGACGAAGGAGTATAATATTTGCTTGAAGAGATCGCAGAGATCGCAGAACTCTGAGAGCGCGTTTTTGATGTTGGCGTATAGTACTTGCTCGTTTTGCTCTTAGTATTAGCTTTGTTTTTTGGCGTATCACTATAGTTCATTATATCTTACTTTATAATGATAAAAAAAAGAAATATAGGTTATTGAGGTGTCCTAATTAAATTATAAAAGGGGTTTTATTTATTATCTTATTGGGCTTAATAGTCGTAAAGATATTATTGTGCATATTTTTAGGTCCTTTTTGCATCATATTATATATAAACTCTACTATATCTAAATCATAAGAACTGTTTAGATTTCTTATATAAGACATAAGATGGTCTTGGACATATATCATTTCATCATTGAAACTTTGTTCAGGTAAATCAACATATTCTCCCCAACCGTGATATTTATTCATAAACGCGTTGATTATTCTAAGATAATCTACCAAGTTATGTTTAGCATTTTTCTCTTTAATATCCTCGGAATATCCGAAATCATATATCATTATATTATACTCACAGGCTTTTAAGTAATAATCTTTCTTATTGGATACATAGTGATAGTATCCGACTTCTTTATTTTTGTGATATAAGAAGTTCCCGTAATGGGCGTCATTGTGGTAATTTTTAGCCAGTTTGTGAAACGATGCTATTGATAAAAATGTTTGCGCAAAAAGGTTATACATTAGCTGACTATTTCCGGCTATTTTTCTATCTTCTACGAGCGTTTTCAAATCTCCGTGAGCCAATTCATTAATAGCTATGAGACGCTTGCTATCTGAGACATAATCACTCGAATCATTTTTATAACATACAAAATGCTTGTACATCATAAGGAAATGCTTAGATTTTTTCTTTGCTATAACCTTCTTAGTTAAATGATCCATAATATTTATTTCTTTAAAGTTATCATTGCTTATCGGTGTTATTTTAGCAGCCAATAAATTGCCTCCCAATACATTCTTCATTACTGTGAGATATATTGAGGCATTGACACTATCAGTGCCTATCTTTTTAATCAAAAATAATTTATCAGCTATGCTATATTTAGTTTCATTATCTTCTATATATTTCTTAACACATTCTTCGCCTTTAATATTTTTAATGTAATTCAAAAGATATTCATAATATTTTATACGATTTTCAAGAATATATTTGTCTTTTACAGCATATTTCTTGAAAAACTTTTGTATCTTTTGAATCCTCTTGTCAGACATAAAGAGATTAGGAGATTTCTTGATTTTTGGCTTTTTTGATGCCTTGTCTATTATATTTCTGTTATCTTTTGACAAGGACTTATAAACATCACTGTGTTTTAATGATTTAGCTGATGATTTAGCTGATGATTTAGCGGGTGATTTATAGGCGACCTTTTTTTCTTGATAATTCTTATCTACCATTTTTTTAATTATCATATAATCTGAAGAGCCTTTTCTTGGCATGCACCATTTATTTTTTCCCTCATTATATTTTCTCAACGCTTCAATATATTTCATTTTCTATAATATGATAATATTTATATACACAAGTTTAGAAATATTATCTTTATTTCTTTTATCAAAAATAAGAAAGATTTATAAAATGACCGATATAGAAAATGATAATAATAAGGACAGGGACAAGGATAATTGTGAGGATAACGATGAAGATTATAAAAATAATATTATAAATATTATAATTGATTTTATTAAGGACGAGATATTGAAGTCCAATATAAGATATGAGATTGTAAAGCCAATCCTATTATATATCTTGTATTATCTAATACCTTTCGTAATATTAATTCTTCTCTTGAACTTTATAACTACTATAATTGCTGTATGTATAGTATTCAAATATTTAATATAAAAAATATCCTATTATTATAAGGATTAAGACGGATATTATGAAGGAAGATAATAATATTAAATCGCTTATAGCATCTATATTAAAGCTCTCGCTAAAACTATCAAAATGCAATGAGTCTGTTAAGGATTGTCCGAAGCCTAAAGCTAAGCCTAAAGCGAAGAAGGTAGTTACTAAAAAGGGTACAAGAGCAAGAATTGTTGGTGGGGGTAGCGCCGAGTTTTTTGAATGACAATGAGTATGAATAAGATACTTTCAACGAATAGTTTCGTATGTCATTCCTTTATTTTTGTTATTGTTAATAATGGATAGCGAATATAATGTAGTATAATTGTAATTGTCGGGATTGTCAGTTTTAATGTTTTTGATGATATACCAGCCTCTTTTATAAACATCGCCAACAGTTTCATAAGGCTCCTTATTGATAATATAGATGCGCCCTTTGTTAAAGATAGTAATGTTATCATCTCCGCCAATCTTATTTGTCGTATTCATAGTTAAACATATATCTGTGCGAGATTTTATATCATTTTTTAATAATATAATAAAATAATGGATGAAGAATTAATTGAGGAGTTTAAAGAGCTGTTTTCATTTGATAAAGAAAAGCAAAACTCTATATTAAACAGAATTATCACAGATAATATAGTTAGAGGTGATAAAATAGAAATATCCGATGATGTATATAAGGATACTAATATAGATAAATGGGCGCGCAATTTGCCTTCATTAGAAGGGAGCAAAATATTGATAGAGAGATTAGTGAGACACCCTATAAATGACAGGAAACTGTTAGAGAAAAGACAGAAGGCTCTGATAAATTACGATATAGATATTGAAATCTTGAAGGAGTATGAGGACGATATTTTATGGATTTATAAGATTGCCGAGGAAATTAATGAGAACAATTCAATAGAAATACTATTCCCTTCTTCATTTATATTAAGCTATATAAATTACATTGAGACGCTACTTGATATTTATCATATGTACAAGATATTTTTTATACCTATTACTTCCATCTTATATCCTATAAGTACCTTTATAGCACCTTACATATATTTAAATAGATATCTCAAGATGAATATCAGCTTCAGCTCTTATCTTCAGATAATCGTAGAGATTATTAAAATGTTGTGCGTTTCAACAGGAAATTTTCGCACAGATTTAATTAAGTTCATATCTATATTTTTCTACATAGGGATATACTTGTATAATATGTATCAGACATATGAGGTTGCATACTTTTTATACAGTACTAAGGATAAACTTCTGAATAAAATGGAGGGCTTGGTAAAGTTCGTTAATCATTCGCTTAATATTATGAATAATGTGCCGAAAAATATCATAGAACCTTATTTTAATATCAGAGCTACCTATGAAGGTATATTGATAAATAATAGCATGTCGTGCATTTATAGGATATGGAAGGACGACATATTAAAAGAGAAGCTGTCTTCGCTTTTAAAAACTATTTATGCCGTTGATGTTATCTATTCTATCAATAATTTGTTTTTAGAAAAAGATTGGTCTGTCGTCTCTTATAATAATGCAGAGACGAAGTTTTGGGATGCAAAAAATCCTATATTGTCTGATACGCAAATATCAAATCCGGTAAGTTTGGGAAGAAATATTATCGTCACCGGTCCTAACGCGGGCGGAAAGACGACATATGTAAAAACTATATTGTCAAATGTAATCTTGGGGCAAACCCTGGGAATTGCTTATAGTATTAAATCACAGATGATATTATATGATACCGTTAATTCGTTTATGCGTGTCTCAGATGTTCTCGGTAATCGCTCGTATTTTGAAGCAGAAGCGGAGTATTGTCTTAATATGATTAATAAAGCTAAGGAAATAAATGCAAATAATAAGTCGGCGCTATTTTTGATGGATGAACCTATGCATTCTACTCCACCCATCGAGGGGATGGCGACGGCATATGCGGTCATAGAGTATTTGAGCAAATTACAAGGAATTACATTGATTATTACAACGCATTTCCACAGATTGATAAAACTCGAAGAAATATATCCGGAAAAATTTATAAACCTCTCGGTTGATGCGATACCTATGAATAATAAATATCACTTTCCTTATAAAATAAATAGAGGCCATTCGTATCTATGTATTGCTATAGAATTATTAGATATCAAGGATTTCCCTAAAGATATTATAGATAATGCGATTAAAATGAAAAACAAAATATGTAATGATATTAATAAATAATGTACGGCTTTTTATTTGATCAAACATATATAAACTTAATTATAATGGGTTTCTTTCTGTTTTTAATAATGTTCTTATGGAGAAAAATCACTATAATTGAAGGCAATTATTTCATATTAGAAAAACGCGTTGATATGATTAAAAAGACTGATAGGGACTCTTTAATATCAAAGAATATGGAAAAAGCCGATGTAGTTATGAACGAAATATTTAAAGATAGCACGGTAGGCGGCAGTGGCGGCAGTGGCGGCAAAAAGAACTATTGTAATAATGTTAGTTATTGCCCACCGGAAGCCATTATAAAATCACAAAAAACTAATTCAAAAGTCTCCGAAGACTCCGAAGACATTGATATGTCATCGTATATGATTGACGCTACCGCTTCGGCGTCTTCGGCGGCTTCTGCTGCTTCGGCGTCTTCGGCTGCTTCGGCGTCCGTAGGTGGAAAAGTTAAAGGTGTTGCCGGTCCTGAAATAGTTATTAGCGATGTAGATGTCGCCGAGGAAGCTTATGGGGTTCTTGAATCTAAGAATAAAATTGAAATAATAGAATATAATCAGGGTGATGTAGTTATAAATAAAAATGTAGAATATGGCGAAGGCAATAATGCTTCAGATCTTCCTTCCGAAGTTATAATGGATACGACAGCGGAGCGTGATGCTGAGCGTGATGCTGATCGTGATATTAGGGATATTTTATATGCTAGTTCTGCATTGGGTGCTACTGGAAGCGCAGCTGGCGCAGCTGGCGCAGATACCGCCGATAATATGGATAATAATGATGCTATGTCTGTTAGTTCTGATATTACTTTTGGGACGGATCAGGATAAATCTATAGCGAAGAAGTATAAAAAAATGAGTATTGAAAAGCTTCGCGATGAATGCGTGGAAAAATCTTTAAATAGCGACGGTACTAAAGCAATACTTATAGGCAGAATACTGGAGTATAATAAAAAGGCGTAAAATAAAAAGGCGTAAAATAAAAAATATTGTTATTGTATAGATAATAAAATGAATAAAATGAATAATACAAAGTTAGATGAATATCGTACTAAATGCCCTATTAAAATGTCAGATGGGCGAATATTCACTGATTATAGACCTCGCTGTGCTGTAAACTCCGAATTAATGACTGATTTATCAAATAATAATATGTTTAAAAGCAGTTATGAGAGCCGAGTATTTTTACAGAGCAATGCAGAAAAAATAATAGAGATGAATAAGATGAACGCGACGAACAACTTAGCTCCTTGCGCACCTTGCAATCGTCCTGTTGATGTCTCGGGAACTATGTACCCCGAGCGCTATGTAGTAAAATGCACACCTTCAAGTTGCGAAAAAATAGAGGTAAATAAGCACGGTTTGGGAACTAGTACAAGAGTGCAAATGTAAATAAATAAATCTATATATATAGAATAGAGATAATGATTTTTAACGATGAATATATATATTTAAATGTAAGTATTCAAAACAATTCTAAAATGTTTCTTGAAGGTTATATTAAAAATCCTTCGCAATATAGTAAAATGTTAGTATTAGCAGCGAATCCCATTGATAGAATGATAAATTATTCGGGTTCCGGATTACCCTTCCCGAACGAACACATAGCTTTTGACAATACTAAAAATATGTTTTCAGTTTCAGGGACTGGTGCTATAAATACGGTTTTTAGCTATCCTAACAGTTTCTATTCTCGCAATGGGAAAAATAAAATATTACCATCTATTTACATAGAATTAGTACAAGGTAATAATGCGCCTTTTCAATTACAATATGAACTCGAAGATTTTAATACTCTCCGCTCATTAATCAACAGAGAATCACGCCAAGGACCCGAGTTTTATGCAAAGAAAGATGTTATCCTGCCCATAGATACTGCCGAAAATGTAATGTACGCTTATGCTCAGGCAAAATTGAAAAATGACATCGGCTAATTCATTGCAACTCACGAGCAACTCACGAATAATACTCTCAAAATTTAATTACTTATTTTTTAATCCTATATATATATACATTTATATATTGATATTATATTGATATTATATTGATATTATATTGATATATATTGATATATTATAGAATATATTTATCATTTTGCATAGCAAAATATATAAAAATTGATAGTTCTATTATTAAAACACAATTACATACAAGAGCGGTTCATTCCGGCTTTGTAAGAGCTCTCCTCGGCTCTCCTTGCGAATCACAGCTCTCCTTGCGAATCACAGCTCTCCTTGCAAATCGCGAATCTCTTCAAAAGAACAGAAAGGTACAGAAAGGTAGAAAAGATACTAATTGATACCTCTGTGAGAATGTCAGGCAATGTCAAGGTCTCGTACAATGTCAATAATATCAAACACAATATTTCATGGGATATCAAAAACATCATTTTCAAGTGGGGCGGGATTATTTTCGGCGGATTTGTTAGGGATTCCATTATTTCAGAGCATTACTCGCAGGTTTTCTGGGAAAATAATGGATATAACACCCTTCACTTTTGGAATGAACAGTTTGACCCCAAGACATCTGCGAGAACTCTAATTCCCAACGATATTGATGTGTGCATCTATAATGAACCTGATATTAATACTATGATGGCTGAAATAGCATCATTGTTTATCAGCGAGTTTGGAGCCGATAATGTCAAGCAAGAACGCAAGACTGCAGTGCGAAATAACTCGGACTTTAAGAGTTATATTGACAAGCCCTTCGGAACCTTGCACACATTCATATATAAGATTACTGTGGGGAAGATTCCGTATTTCAGCGAAGGAAGAACTTTTGACATTATGTTTGACATTGTATCCACGAACAAAAGACATCTGAAGCCTCCTTTTCTCAAACTTGATTTCCTCTGCAACGGTTTTATTATGACAGGCCACAACGAAATTTCTCTGTCAAATTGTACGGGAACTCAAATTGACAAGTTGAAATTGGTTGAAAAAAAGGAGATTGAGAGCAAAATCATCAAAGACCTCATCAACTTCAAAACGGATTATTGTATGAAGTTCATCGGGATTGCTGACTCAAATATGTACGCTTCTATCTGGTACAATGAGCAGGCCTGCAAGAGGATTGAGAAGATGTGTAACAAAAAATATGCGTGGACGATTGAAAATATGCCTATTATCATCGAGCATCCCAAAAAACAAATTAGCAACGGAATAACAGCTCGAGCGGAGGCCGGAGCAGCCGGAGCCGGAGGAAGGAATTGCTGTATTTGTCAGGATTCTATTAAAAATAAGGAGCGGTTTGTGACATTTCCAACATTTGATTCAAATTGCAAGATGATTCCGGGAATGCCTATCCATACAAATTGCTTCTTCAAATATATGTCCTCGCAAATCCAAGATAAAAGGAAGGATTATGAAAACAACTTGTATGGTAGTGAAACGAATATGGTATACGAAGATTGCAGAACATTTCTTCGTTGCCCTATGCGAAACACGATTAACTTCCATGTTGACAATATTAAATCGGTCGTTGATAAATATCTATACCCGAACAGCCCCCCATCCCATCAACAACATACTGCATAGACTTCGTAGACTTCGTAGACTTCGTAGACTTCGTAGACTTCGTAGACTTACTTCGTAGACTTCGTAGACTTCGTAGACTTCGTAGACTTCGTAGACTTCGTAGACTTCGTAGACTTCGTAGACTTCGTAGACTTCGTAGACTTCGTAGACTCGTAGACTCGTAGACTGTGCGAGTAATTAGGGGGATGTGTAGGTTTAAGAGGTTAGAGTAGGGTTGTGTTTATATATTATATATTTTTTTTATTGTCGGCGAATAATATATTAGCGAAGCAGCCCATTACATAACTTACTAATGATATCATAATGATTATTATTAAATGAGATATCTTTGATGTATTGAATATGTCGCATCTTTCAGTGGTATAAAGATATACTTCAAATAACATAATTTTTAAAATCATTCCTAAGATTACATCAAAACCGAATAAAAACCCGAGAGCAAAATTAACAATAATGTGAGATATTAGATATACGCGGTTTTCTATGATATTGTTATCATGATTGGGATAAAAAAACATATCAAGCGTGTGTATTTCAAATACGCATCTGGCTACACTAAACCCAACAGTTATTGTTATTATAGTAACTAAATATATGTAAAAATAGATTGTATTCATTTTCTATATTATTGCTATTTTATTATTTATTTTATTTGTAATGTTTTTATGGGAATAGTAAAATATAGTGCTTCTTTTAATCATATTTTCCTTGAATTTCTCATAATAATCTAATACTTCTTTATTTGTTGTATTTTTGATAGCATCATAGATGTCCTTATTTGTTCTTAATTTTTTATTATATAATAAGAAGTTCTTATAAAATCCGTTATAAGTGGTTAAGCCATATAACTTAGAATATTCATAGTTTGATAGCATTCTATCCTTGGAATATTTAATATCAATAGGGTTGATCTTATAGGTTTTAAGAATATCTATTATTTTAGCGATAACCGTCGGCACATTTTTGATATCGCACCTTGTACCTATATAATAATGCGATTGTTTGGCATTTTTTATACTTATATTATTATTCATATGGATACCGTATATTATCCCCATTTTTTCGCGAAGTTCCTTATAAAATATACCGATATCAAAGTTAAATAATATGTTGTGCATTATCAAATGTGTTATATGTTCCTTTGAAAAATACTCCATTTCGGCAAATGCGTAAATATTTATTATTGTATTATCATTAACAACCTTATTTTTGATGTGAACAACCTTCGTATTTCTTGTATTATTTTGAAGCACCGGGTATTTTATATTTCCCTTGCTCGTTTTTTTTATAATTCCAAAATACTTCCTTATATAATATTTTGTTTCCTTGATTTTGTTGCGCGGACAGGTTATATTTAATACGATATTTTCAGTTAATATCTTCTTCTTGATAAAGTTCTTTACAAGCCGAACATTATATTTTTTAACATATTTAATATCCTTTTTAAAATCTTCTAAATGAGCGTATTTTGGGAATAGATATTTGAATATATTATAATCAAAATCATATCTTTCATTTGATACGATATTCTTCAGCTCTTGTATTACGGCGCCCTTCTCATTTTCGGCCAACTTAGGGTCTATATAAAAATCTTTCAAGCTATTTGATAAAATATCAGCGAAAAAATTGAAATCCTTGAAGTGTCCTTGTATAAATACTATCAATTCGTATTCTGATACATAAGCATTACTATTTCCTCCGCGCTTTGCTATTTCATTTCCAATATATTTATAATCCTTGTATTTCCGAGATGTAATTCTTCCCAGAAGATGCTCGTAATAATGGGTTAGGTTTCCCTCACCATCCTTTTCATGTCGAGAACCCAATAACATAGATACTGATAGATATGTCAGTTTAGTTTTAAGCGGAACAATCAAAACTTTAATACCATTTTTTAATGTATAAGTATTTATCTTAGCATCCATTATTAAATATATAATATAAAAAAATGATATACAGAGAATAGTTATAGAGACGATTGTTATTGTAATTGTTATTATGAAAAGGTTAGTTATTGTAGAGAGCTTTACGAAAACTAATACTATTAAAAAATATCTCAACGATAAGAATCTAATCGTTACCTATTCTTCTGGTCATATTTACAATTTGCCGAAAGATAAATTAGGTTTTGACACGACTACATGGGCTTTAGATTATATCAAGACGAATCCTAAGGTTATAAGCAATATCCGGGAGTGCGTGGTAAAATCAGATATCATTTATATCGCAACTGATCCTGATTTAGAAGGAGAAACAATAGCCTATAATATCAAAGATTCTATTGCCGATTTAATTAAAAATAAGAAGTGTTATCGCATTTCTTTTAATGAGATTACCGAAACGGCTGTAAAGGCGGCTATTAGTAATCCTCGAGAGATTGATTTGAATATTGTCAATGCACAGGAAACCCGAAGAATTGTTGATAGAATGATAGGATACAAGGTATCTCCTATATTATGGTCTAAGTTCAATAAAAATTATTTGAGCTCAGGGAGAGTTCAAAATGCCGCATTGATTATGTGTATAAATCAGCGCAATAAAATATTAAATAGCGAAATCTTGCAGAGGTGGAATATCGAGTGTAAGTTTATATTTGACAAAAAAGACAAGAAGAATTTTCTCGCGGGCTCTCTTATAAACCACGATAACATAGATACTGTCGAGATAGCAAGGAGTATTATGGAAAAGCTAAAAACAAATGTAAAATATTCTATTAAATACGATATTAAAAATCATACAGTATCTCCACAGCCTCCTTACACGACTACAACCATGCAACAAGATTGTTATAATAAATACAAATGGAATGCTAAAATTACGATGAAATACGCTCAGGACTTATATGAAAATGGTCTAATCTCTTATATCCGCACAGATTCCGTTAACATCTCCAATGATGCCAAGAATATTATTATAAACTATATTAAAAATACTTATGATAATGACAATCACAATGACAAAGGCGCAGACAAGTACGCCAAATATAGGAGCTTCAAATCAAAGATCAATAATGCCCAAGAAGCTCATGAGGCCATTAGAATAACAAATCCGAGCATTATATCTTGCAATGGATCGGGGACAGGATCGCTATCATCTAATCACGATAAGCTATATGATATAATAAGAAAGAGGACGCTTGCATCTCTTATGAGCGATGCAATTTATACTGATATAGTAATGCTTATGACTTCGTCGCTTAGCGAAAATAAGGAGTATTTATTTAAGAGCACTAAGTCATTTATGACATTTGAGGGATTCAAGATTGTATATGGCGAGAAAACGGAGGATTATGCGGAGTTTACAAAGATGCTTGATAATAACCCGGTATGTTATTCGTACGAATATAAATCAAATGGATTTATTGATAATATCCCTTCGCTATATAATGAAGTGCAATTGATCAAACAATTAGAGAAGGAGGGCATCGGGAGGCCCTCTACATATGCCTCGATTATAGATAAGTTGCTTGAAAAAAAATATGTAGAAATTGGGAAAAACCCTCAGCAAGAATATAATATAACGAGCTTCATCAAAAAGAATAAGAGCGACGATATTATAACAGAAACTAAAAAGATTAACTTAGGAGGAAATAGTAAGGATTTATTGATACCTACAGAACTGGGGATTAATGTAATAGAGTATATATTTGATGTCATGCCGTATCTATGCGATTTAAAGTTTACATCCAAAATGGAGGATGACCTTGATGATATAATTAACATGAAGAACAATAAGAAAAATATATTAGATGATATATATTCAAAAATATCTAAGTCTCTTCAAGCCTTGCCTGTGCCTGCTGCGCCAGCCGCGAGCGGACAAAAGAATAAGGCGGAGTATAAGGATGGATTTATTACGACCCGCTACGGACCATGTTATTACAATAAGAGCAGCAATTCTTATACGAATATTGATTCTTATTTAAAATGGAAAAAGAAGAAATTTGAAGATTTAAATGATACCGATTTAGCATTCATATCTTCACTACCGAAAGCCGTCATTCATTCCGGAAAGCCTTTTAAATTACATATAGGACGCTATGGTTTGTATTTAAAGGATGATAAGAGCGTTAATCATAAATTGGAAAAAAAATTGTGGTCTTCGTATGTTTGATTGTTTGTTTGATTCGCTGACTGGCTTAATTGTTTACTAATCATATGGCGATAGCCCTTTTTTACCATTGATATACCAGGTTTTTGTGTATTTATCTTCAAAATTAGGATGTTCTATATTATTATGATGGTCTATATCTATGCAATTATTTATATATTTATTGCATTTCTTGCATAGCCAACAGCTATCTTCTTTGTTATAATTATTATAATTATTATAATTATTATACATCCTTCTTGCTCTTTAATAATTTACTTAGATTTTTATTTAGGTTATGTAGCTCGTATGAAATATTTGACATTGATGTAGCTATAGTTACGCCATATTCATCCACGAAAAAGGCGTTTAGCATATTATACAATTTCTCATTTGTCAATATATCAAGGTCTTTTGTTTCATCATCATCACTATCCTCTTCATCATCGTCGCTATCGTCGTCGTCATCATCATCATCTTCTTCGTCATCATCATCATCTTCTTCGTCATCATCATCATCATCGTCGTCGTCATCATCATCTTCTTCGTCATCTTCATCATCTTCGTCTTCATCCTCATCTTCATCTTCATCTCGGGCTACCTTTTTTTCTCTTTTAGTTAGCTTTTTTTCTTGTTCTTCGGAGCCAGCGTCTGTTTCGCTTTCTTCCTTGATTTCGCAGCATTCATCAATATCTTTATTTACTGCAACATTTTCGGAATCGTGCGATTCCTTGCACTCTTTAATAACACATTTTTTACTCTTCTTCTTCTTCTTTTCAGCCTTTGATACATTATTCATACTGTTGAGAAATGCCATTAAATCCATATTATTTAAGTTTAAACCATCCATATTGTATAAATTATAATACAATAATATTTCTTATATATATTTATATATATTTATAAAGTTTGTTTTTATTAAGATATATTAGAATAAGAATATATATTATGGAAGATTTAATTTATTCTGTAAGTTTATTGTTTGGTATACTAATTGTATTATTAATAATTATATATTATGATTTACTAATAAATATTAATAAGGACAAAAGAGATAATATAATAGAAAACTATGAAGATTATGAAGACATCGAGGGAAGCGATGGAAACGAGGGAAACGGTGATTGCGGAAGCGGCGCGACGGATGATTTAAATGTACATAGTACTTCTGCGAAGAATATTATTATGACGAGCGAGGATATAAGGACAGGAGACGAGAACTATAAGCATATCATATATGAAAAAAATATAGTGGATAAATACAAAATAACGAGCTTTTTAAAATCGCCCTCGCTGAAGATGTTAATATCCTCTTTTGAGAAAGAAGATAATCGCGCTAATATAGAGCATTTTCAATGGAACAAAGATAATGATATGAGGGGTTTCATCGTATCAATAGATGATTCTCCAAAAATACATAGATTTCCTTTTAATCCAAGTATATATGGATATAATTTGAGTAATATTACCGTTGAAATAGATAATCTCATGAATAGCAAGGATAATAGCGAGAATGAAATAATAAATGAGCTCGCCGTATTCTTTAATTTAAAATTGAATGATATAAAAGGTAGCGCCAGATCAGGAGAAGGACAATTGATATGTATAAATAGCTATGATTATCAAAATATATATATCAAAATAATTGAAAACAATAAGCCGAGATGTTATGAAGGCGAATCAATAAATGTCGATGATAATTATGGAACATTAAATGATATGCAAGGCGGCAATATCTATAGTTATTCTTCAAATAATAAAAAGACCTATGATATTGTCTTAGATATCAATTCAAATAAATATTATATTAAAGATATATCCGAGGATATTCTGCGGGATCCTGTAATCTTTATGGGATTAGTAATAAACAAGGATAGGATCGTTTTTTATATTAATAAGGAGATGGCTATCTTCGAGAGATTAGATGATAAGGTAATTATTATAGATTACCCTATATATATCAATAAAAACAAGGAATGCGATATTACACTATATAGTGCTGCTCTTATTATAAATAGCAATAATATACACGGTGATATGGAAAAATATGAATTATATAATAAATATAATCTTTATGACAAAATCAATATATAAGCAAATATAAGCAAATATATAATTATATATAACCTAAATGTCTAACTCGGCAATATTAATATTAACCCAAAATACTGTTGAACGCAAGATATATCTGAAAACCTCTCTGTATTTTTTATTTAGAAACTTTAATGCCCGCTTTAAATACCCTGTTATTATTCTGCATCAGGGGGATTACGATATTGAAGCCATTAGCGAGATAACTACATCTATCAGGAAAGAATATAGGTATTTGGTGGATTTCAAAAAAATAGATAGCAGCGATTTTGAGGTGCCGGCTAATATAGACGCCGATAAATTGAATAGATGCTTAGAGGCTGCGCCTGTTCCTTATTGGAGAAATAAAAATTATAGGCTGATGTGCAATTTTTGGATAAACCACTTTATAAAATATTGTTCACAATATGACTATGTTATGCGTCTTGATGATGACAGTATAATAGAGGAGCCTATAAATACCGATATATTTAAAATGATAGAAGCGAGGGATCACAATTATATGTCTAATCTTATACATGTGGATTGTAGCATATGTAATTATGGTATGAAGGAGTTTTTTGAAAGCGCCGTGCCTAACAAGATTGACAAGCTATCCGAGTTATTTATGGAACATTCTTTGGATGGCGGGAGCCCGCATTTTTCTAAATTCAAGAAGCTATATCAGGCCTTAAATAACTCGGAATACGAGGGTAATTCTGTTAATATGGCGATGCCCGTAATGTACTATAATAATTTCTTTATTACCAAAACGAAAATATGGAAGACGCCCGAGATTACAGATATTATTAATAAAATTAATGAAAACGGTAGCATCTTTTATTGTCGTTGGGGAGATGCTCCATTGCAAACAATTATTATGAAATTGTATGACCATAATAAGATGACTAAGCTTGATTTTAAATATAGCAAGAGATTACAGCGCGAATCCTTCAAAGATAATGAAGGGATTTACCACAGTTATATGCCTTCTTCTTACAGCGAAGATAGCTGCATTAGTAAAAAAAAGTAGTTATGATCGAGAGCGATTAGACGAAGAGCTTGAATTGATTATTTTTATTCCATATTTCTCTATTGACATTATTACAATATTCGTGATTATAGAGATGCTCGGGATGTATAGTGCTACCATAATTAATATTAGAAATTACTATAGGATATGTGAGTATCCAGGAATTCACGGCGATATATATTATATTATCTGCTGCTGACCATTCGCATTCTTTATGAGATAGATCATATGCACAAGAATCTATAACATATTTATCAAGCAATTTCTTAGCTCCTTGTCTAGAAACTAAATAATATCCCGCAGAGGGATAATCGTAATCTCTTATTTTTATTATTTCATTATATTTCAAAAAATGTTCATTATACATCTTGATAACACTCGGATGTCCGTTAGTATGTAATTGTAATATCTCAATAGATTCTCCTGATTCCTTAAAACTCTCTTCGGCAATTTTCATATGTGTTAATATTTTTTCAAAGTT
>Ga0209107_10000835_pt1 | contig 17550 bp, 12 predicted proteins | sample LakErihyJuly2011_2_FD_187460 | JGI IMG/M metagenome (GOLD analysis project Ga0209107, IMG submission 187460) | Freshwater microbial communities from dead zone in Lake Erie, Canada - CCB hypolimnion July 2011 (SPAdes) (version 2) | ecosystem: Environmental > Aquatic > Freshwater > Lentic >... | reverse complement strand
CAGTTCATTCAACACTGCCGTCTTGTTTTGCTTTGGAATTAAAGTCGTCTTTGCTAAATCTCGCTTCAACCTCTTGTATTCTCTTGAGTAAGCATTCTGTGCCTCTCGCTCTGCTTCAGTCATATCAGCAACCTTCTTTTTTCCACCACCCAATATGTCCAAAGGAAAATCACTCTGCTCTTCCTTATCATTGTCCTCATTGAAATTCCAATAATCAGCTGTCGGTCTTTTGGCGTTCATCAACATACCTCCAATAACATTCTTTGGTTTCTCACCATATTGTATCGCCATCTCCGTCAGCAACTTCGTCATCAATCTTTGAGGAATTGAATATCGCTCATCTTGCGTTTTCAAGTTTATTAAATTACCTATTACCTTCTTTGGATTGGGACAAGCGCCAACTGGTTTCAATGTAAGTCCGTTTGGTAAGTTATTCCAAAAGTCCGTTGGCTTTCGCTTGAAGTCGCCGTAAGCACAATAGGTCGTAGTTTCCATTGGAAATTTCTTCATCTTGGCGTCCATTCTCATCATACCTCTTGGGTTCTCTATAATGAATAACAACTTGGGATTTAATTTTTGGAAATGCCTTATTACCTCCAAAGTGCGATACAATATTTGTGTGCCTTGCTTTGCTCTTGCCGAATAAGGGGTTGCCGTCTTTGTATTGCGTTCCTTCCAACGATATGCTAATGGACTAAAGGTATTACAAGGTGGTGATGCCCATATCAAGTCCGGTATAAATGAATTCTCTTGCGACCACTTCTTGTAGTCCCAAGTAAGCATATCCGCCAAGATGTCCGGTTTGTATTTCTCCAAGAAGTCTAATGATTTAACTTCCATTCCTTTTCTCCTCGCCGCCTTACCAACACTACCAGTGCCTTTGAAAAGTTCCAGCAACTTAAGTTTCCTTCCTAACCCATTACCCTTCGCAGCAAACTTCTCAAAGTAATCTTCATCATCACTATCTTCTTCCTCTTCTTCTTCAACTTGCGCTTCCTCTTCATCTTCATCGTCGTCGCTATATCCAGCAAACATTGCTTCTATCTCCGCTTGCGTCATCTTTGGACTTTCCGGTGTAGGCGGTCTTGATGGTGTATCCAGTTTATCAAAATCACCAAAGATATTTCGCTCATAGCCGTCCGGTGTATCCATTGCTCTATTTTTAGCACTCTGTTCTCTTAACTGCCTTAAGTGGTCTGCTTGAACTCTTGACTTCGCTTTGTCTAATGCGTCCCAATATGCTTTCAATAAATCAGTATTGCGATTGACTGTATAACAGATTTCTCTCATATATTTTTGGACAACTTCTTTAAAACCACTCTCCACTTTTTGAATAATAAAGTTCCCACTTGGAAAATCAACAGCCGTATCCAAATCTTCTCTTGCCGTTGTTAATTGTATTGTATCAAAATCAAAATCGCTCAATGGCGCTGAAGACATCTTTTGGATTGCTTGTTCCACTTTAGGTGTGAGCGGTTTTACTAATGGAGGTGTTCCTAATCTCTTACCAAATACCCTCTCATATTCTTCTATAGGTGGTGATACTGGTTCAAATATTCTTTCTCCATAAGGCGATTTCATTGGCGTTGGTGGTGGAAATAAATCTCCGTAATCACTTGGCGTTGATTGCCTTACAACTGGATTTGATGACGGCATTATCTTTGCGGACGATACTTCATTGTTAGGTCTTGATTTTATTGATGATTTTAATTCTTTTACATCTTCTTTCGTTTCTAAATCATCGCTCATTGCCCATTCCAATTCTGCTTTAGTTAATGGTTTGCGAGTGCGCTCTGCTTCTCTATCCAAATCTCGCTGTGCTACATCATCTGCGTATCTCACTCTTGCTTGCTCAACTGCTTCAAAAAACTCCTTCTCTAAATAGGGTCTTTCTTCTTCCGGCAACGCATAGAATGCCCTTCTTACATCATTAAGAAGACTTGCCTCACTATCAAATATCTGTCTTGTTCGCTCTATTCTTGCCTTTGAGCGGTCGCTTAATGGGGCTTTCGCTTTTGGTAATGGTGGTGGTGGTCTTGAAACTTCTCTTATAACCTCTATTACCTTTGGAGCACTTTTAGCGGCATAGAATTCTTTTCTTTTTTCTTCTCTATATTCCATTGCTTCAGTAGGAGTTATAGGAACTCTCTTTGTTCCGTCCCACCAATTCTTACCTCTTGGAGTGATTTCCCCTTCTTCTAATAATTCATCTCCCTTGCGACCTATAGTATATTTTGGTTTCGGCGGTGTTTTGGGAGGCATATCAATATAAGTTCTAATCAATGATGACGGCAATGGAGCTGGTGATTTAGGTGTGCTTGGAGCGTAATATTGAGGACTTTCTTCTATAAACAATTGAATATTCTCTTCCGCCTTTTTAACTGCTCTCTTTGGAATGGGTGTTTGTCTTACTACTTCCCAATCGTCTTCCCTAAAGGCTGCCGACTTTTTAGCAATCTTCGCATTTGGTGCTTTCAATGCTGGTTGTAATGATTGAGGTTTAAAAGGCATCACTCTTGCTGATGATACTTCGTTTTGTGCTGGTCGCATTATAGCATCTAACTTCTCCAATTCTCGCTCTATCGCTTCCGCTTGTAATTCACTATGTCTTGAGTTTATTGCTGGAGTTGCTTTTATTTCGGCAATTCGTTTGGTAATAGATTGTAAAGTGTCTTGAACCGTATTACTCTGCGGAGGAGTAGCCACTCTTGCCTCTTTCATCTTTGGCGCTTCCGCTTTCGCTTTCGCTCTTTGAGTTGCCTTTGCTACTCTTGCCTTCTCTTTCTTCCTCACTTCCGGTGGTGTTGATGGTGGTGGGGTCGCTTGTGATGATGGACTATCCATATCCAACAATGCGTCAAAATCGTAATCCTTCAATTCTTCCAATGCCTTCAATTCCGCTTGCTTTGCTTTGGACAATCTTGATTGCTCATTGCGTCTTGCTTTCTTCTCTGCTTCACTTAAAGTGCTTAAATCCGCCTTCGGTAATGGAGGATACTTGGCGATGATTTCTTGTTGCCGTTTCAACTTCTCTGTTAAAGGAACTTTCTTTGATGCTTCCTTCGCCTTCGCTTTCGCTTGTTGCTCTTCATATAGTGCCTTTGCGCTTGGTAATATATTTCTGTATTCTTCGGCAAACTTCTTATCACTTATTTCCGCCTTCCGCTTCTGCTTGGACAACCTTGACTGCTCATTGCGTCTTGCCTTCTTCTCTGCTTCTGTTAATCCAGCAGTTGCCGCCTTCACTCTTGCGCCACCTCTCTTCTTGGGAGCAAATGCTTCTAAATCACCTTCTTCTGCTACTACTACTGGCTCTTTTGCTTTCGCTTCTGCTGCTTTCTTCTGCTTCGCTAAACGACTTTGTTCGTTCCTTCTTAATCGCTTCTCTTCTTCAGTGATGTTCAACTTGGGAGGCATCTTATACATTAAGGTTATAAAAGATTTTATAACATTAACCTATTCTTTTGCTTCATTTGGCGCTACAAATGGCGGAATGTCTTCTAATTCAGCTTCAATATCTCGCTTGACTTTTATACAGCAACATTCAACTTCTTTACATTTGGACTTGTAAGCCATTGAAGCAAGTTTTATTATTACCCCACTTAAGGTTGTTATAAAGGCAACCCAAAACACTTCGCTCAACATTATAATATACATACACACAATAATACAATTCCGCCTACCAATAGGCAACCCAATATAAAAGCAATAACACAATTTTGGTCTTTAACCATTGCCTTGATACGGCGGTTCTCACCCAAGAACGCTTCTTGAAGGGACGGTAAATCTTGCTCACTTTTTATCATATATAATTGCCTTTTATTTTCTAAAGTTCTAAAAAACCTAAAAACCCAAAATCCACATTTGTTTTCAAGACTTTCGCCAATAGGGGAAAATCATCTACCAACTACCAGTTTTTCAAAATGTTAGTGAAAAAAAGTCCTTTGAGGAGGAAGTAAGCAAAAGTCGCTGTTTTTGGGTTTGACCATACAATAGAATTATTGTCCCTATTACCTTTTGTAAGAAGTCTTGCCGTCCTATTACCTTTGGGCAATTCCGGTAGTTGGTAGATGGTTTTTCCCTATAAGCAAAAGTCTTGAAACTTTTAGTGAATTTTGGGTTTTTGGGTTTTTGGGGAATAGACTTACATTCTTTGAAAGCCCCTTAAATTAAGTTAAGTTAAAATATAAAAAAAAATACACTATATGCTATACATTTATTCGTCGCAGTCCTCAACTTCAACATCGCCACTTGGGTCTATCATTCTGTAGCCAATAAGATATTCCTTGAAGACCGCATCTTTATTTTTCATTGAGTTGCTGTAGCTGTCCCATTCTTGATACTTAAATCGCAATACCTTATTATCATACTTCATAGCATACTTGCTGTCGGTGGTAAAGAACTTCTTCAAATAAGACTGCTTGCTAAACTCCGTCCTCTTGTCCTTTGGTAAATCCTTGAACATTGAATGCGCCTTAACTCGCTTCGCAATGTCGGCAATAGATATATGATTGTTCATTGAAGGCTCTTCATTAGTCATATCCACTCGCTCGTAAATCTCACAGAAGATGGTGTGAAGGTCATTACAAGCAGACAAGTATTCTTCCACTCGCTCTTTGACTGACTGCGGAATGAAAGTCTTCAAACTGAAATTGGCGTCTTTCAACCTCTTCGCAAAGACAATCAAGATATTATACATCGCATTCCTATGAGCATCTCGCCACTCATCGCTTTTCAAAAGGGGATTTTGAGGATATATATGCTTTGCCTCGTCAATGTCCTCGTCCTCAATAGTAAAGCGACTGGGAAACTCAATGTCCATTAATCGCCGATGCTCCGGTCCTTTGGGTTTGGGAATGTCCTTGAACTTAAGACGCTCATTACACTCAAGCACCAAAAGGCAAGCCAATATAACATCTGTTTGCTTCTCATAGATGCCCCTTGCCGATAGTTTTCCGCCTCCGCAAATCGCCTTCCAAGCGCCATTGTTGATTTTAGATGATGCCTCCGGTTCAGTCATAAAGACAAGTCGCTTCCTATGGATTTTACACAACGCCTCATTCGCTCCTTCCGCTTTGGATTTGTCTTGGGTAATAAGACCATAGTCCGCATCACAGCAATAGTCGCCAAAGCTGTATTTAACAAACTCATCTAATACACCCTTACCATTACCACCGCTTCCATTGAATACTGCGCAATACTCCAATGGTTTTCCGTAAAAGACTTTGGACAGAATGGTTAAGACTAAATCTCGCACATCTTGGACTGGAAATATCTTCTGTAATTCGCCAATGATTGGCGGATGCTCCTCATCTCCACCAAATCCAAACAACTCATTAAAGGCAGTCGTTTCTTCATCGCTATATTCCAATACAGCTGGTTTTTCAACATAGGTCTTTTTGCCGTCTATCAATTCAAAAGAACCAACCGTCATATTAGTCAAAGGGTTTAAGTCAAATCCAGTCGTCATAGAAACAAAGTCGTCGTATCGGTAAGGTCTAAAAACATCATTCGCCAAATCATAGACGCCGTTATTGAACCCAGTCAGCATATCCTTCGCATCAAAGACAATTCCTTCGTTTCTTAACCAAGTCTTACAGCATTCGGCAACCGCCTTGATTTTCATATTGTCGCCAACATACACTCTAAAAGGCAGTCCTTTCGGCACATCACCGCCTCCATATAAGAATGCCCAAGCGTCTTGATATGCTCGCTCTTCCGGAGACAAATCCACTGCTTCCTTGTTCGCTTTCGCTTCAGCAATCTTTTGTCTAACACTTGCTTCATAGATTGGTTCATAATGTTTCAATTGAGCTTCCAAAGCAGTCGGTATAAGGTAAGAAATATGGCGGAGAAGATTGTTTGGCGATTTCTCCCATTTCACATCATTCCAACAAACCCATTGTCCCTTGTCCTCACACCATATGAAGCGTTTAGGATAGTTCTTGTTGATATACAAAGCATACTCGGTGTCGCTACAGATTTTGGATAAGGCGTCCCAAAACTCGGTAATAGGTAATAGACCTTCCGGCAAGGGAGGTTCATCGGCATTACCTTCGGCAAGTGGCTCTATCTCCAAAAACTCGTCCATCTCCTTAATCGCAAAGACCACTGGAAGTCCAACTCTTTCCAAAACTATCTGCTCCAAAGTCCGTAGCATATCGCCCTCAAAGCGGTCAAAACCTTCCTTGAGCATTTTGAACCCATCATACTCATAGGTCGCCACTTTCACAAGGCAATAGTCAAGACAAGTGGTTTCATTGTGTAAGTATTGAATACAAGTGCTCACCACTTTACACTCCCAATGCTGTAAATAGATGGCGATGAATGAACGCAAAATCTCGCTTTCTCTAACTTCTCTGTCGGCATTCTTCGCCTCCTTCGCTTGACGGCAACTCTCATATAGAACTGGATTTTTCGTTTTGAAGAAATGAGCAACTCCAACCAACTCCTTTTGAAAGCAAGTCAAGAAGTTCCATTCAACTCTATTGGCGATATTGTGCTTCTTTGCCCACCACTCAAACTTGCCTCCAAAAGTTAAGTTAATCATACAGTTCTTTGCTTGCTTCCGGTCGCAGTCATATCTTTCCGCTATTTGCTGTAAGATGCTATTTCGGTCATCAACATACATCTTGAGATGCTGTATGTCCAAAAATCCGGCGCTCTCACACAAAGAACAAGCAATACGGATTTGAGCATTCTCCAAATCTATATCTACATAGTTGTGCTTGATAAGCGAATTGCGAAGCTCTCGGCGAAGATTAGTAAATCCCATACACTTTGAAACATACGCTCGTCCAAAGCCACACTTGGACTTGTAATAAGGAACTTTGATAAGACCGCTCTGCTTGTTCTGTAATTTGCGGTATGCTTTGAGTTGCTCCTTCTCATTCAAAAACCTCGTCATCTTCTTTGATGAGGATTGGGCGAAACGGTCTTCGTCCCATTCAAGCATCAGTTGCGGTGAAGCCGTCGCTGCTTTCAATAAGTCCGGTTCTACATACTCGTATAAAGCCGTTGATGACGCCGTAATAAATTCCATATCTCGGTATATGGTAAGAGATGGTTGTATATGCGGTAATTGATTGGATACGCTGTCGCTCATTTGATTAATATGTTGCGGATTATTTAAATTGTTTTCAATAGAATTATTGTGGGTGGATATATCAGTCATTATAAATTATACAGAGTGTTTAAAACTATTCGTTTTCCGCTTTTCTAAATCACTGCGAATGTCGCTATATAATTAAGGACATAGTAATACTTCATTTATTAAAGGTTCTTAATGTCCTATTACCTATTACCGCATTGGTTGCTTTTTTGAAAAGCGGAAAACGAGTGTTTTTGAAGGTTTTTCATATTTAATTTTTACCGAAATTACCGCCATTACTATTACGAAAATGAACTCAAACACCAACTCAAACACCACCGCTTACTGCTCCAGCTGTGAAGCCGCTTATATCGCATTCTCTAATAATGAGATTGAGCGCTTCTATCCTTGCGTCGCTTGTTCCAACAAGACCACCGCTCAAGCAGCTAATTTGGAAAGCGGAAACTCTGTAGTTTCTTCATCTTCTCATACTAATTTAATGTCGCAAAACCTTATTACTAATAACGAAATGAACTCAAATAATAATTCCGCTTCCGCTTCCGCCGCTAATGAGCAATTCCCAGCATTGACTGAATACCAATCCAAGCGAAGTCTTGTCGCCGCCATTGAAGGCATCTTTGAAAGGATTGAGATTTTGTCCAGCGATGCTCGCATCAATGAAGGCGAATACTTACAATTTGCTGAACTGGTTAAGGATATGTATAACTTCCGCTCCGCTGTCCGCACCAACACCGTCTATGTTGAAATCGCAAGACAATCTCAAAGACGAGAACCGACTGCCCCTCGCAGTATGAGGGAGAAGTTGGACGACCCTCGCCATTGTATCGCTTGTGTCCGTTGCGACAATCTTGTTGGAAAAGGATACTACGCCAGTGGCGAACACTTCCGCACTTCAGTTTGTATTACGAAGTTTCAAAGCAAGTTGAATGTGAGAGCCCACAAGGCAGTCCATAACGGCAGATACGCAACCCTCCAAGTCCTTAACCTTGAACTTGTCGCCAAAGCAGATGTCGTCCATTACGGCGAGGGCAGAATGGTCGGCAGAATTCTTGGTTTTTCTCCCATTGAAAGACGCCAAAATAGAATTGCTGAACTTTGCTCTGCTGAAGACAACTATCACAAGATTGACGGCAAATGGACTATTATGCCTTTGGACTATGTTCCTCCTATTCCTTTGGTTGTCGCCGCCGCCGTTCCTATTGAGGAAACCGAAGAGGAAAAGGCTGAACGCATTCGCCTCCGTCGCAACCAGCTCTCAAGGGAGAGTAAGGCAAGAGCAAGAGATAGACGAAGAGGTTTGGTTCAAGGAACAAATGCTGCCGATGCCGATGATGCCGTCCTTGAAGAAATCTTTGGAGTTGAGGAGGTTGCCGATGAAGTCTTTGGTCTTGCTGAACTCTTTGATGAGGCGGAGGACAATAATTCTATTGTGAGCGATGATGCCGAAAGAAAGCGCCTCCGTCGCAACCAGCTCTCAAGGGAGAGTAAGGCAAGAGCAAGAGCAAGAGTTTTGGCGAACGCTACTGCCGGTGGAGGAAGTGCCGCCGCTGTTGAGGAGGAGGTTGAAACTTGTGGCGTCTGTATGCTCGTCTATACTCAAAGCAGAAGAATTAAATTGACTGCCCCTTGCTCTCATCACCATTGCCTCCCTTGCTGGAAACACTGGGCGCAGAACTCTTTGGAAACCACTGGAGCTGTATCTTGTCCGGAATGCCGAGAAAACTTGACCGCTTGGTCGCAACAAAATCTATAAAAACATATATATATTTTTTTTGTATTTCATATAAAACGCATATTTTTTTCATATAAAATTTTAACTTAATTAATTAATCACAAGGGGGCTTTCCAAGAATGTAAGTCTATCCCCCCTTTTTCAATAAAATTATTGTTTAGCAAACTTACTTAAAAATTATTACCTATTACTATTAAAAGATGCCTTCAACATACAATCGCAAATATTACGAAGACAATGCCGACACCCTTAAACGCAAGGAAAATTCATATTACCATTACCATAGAGCAAAGAAAAACGGCGACACCAATGCCGACGAAGACTATAAAAAATATGGCGACCACTATGGTCTTATGATGAAGTATCACCGCCTTCAACAACTTGTCTTACAAACTTGCCCCCAGTTTATTGCCCCTCCTCTATTACCTCAAGACGCCATACAATAGAATTATTGTGGTTCATATTTCTCACCCTCTTCTCTAACAGCCAATATCTCCAAAAATCCCTTACGAAAGCGGTCTTGGGGTTCTGCTTCCATATCAATCAATAGGGGAACAAACTTCTCTTTTGTTGCGTATTGGTATAGCGTCAGCAGTTGCTCTTTACTTACACCTAATCCAAATTCACTTAAAATCATATTGACTTCTCGCTGTCCGCTCAACTTCAAAAGACACATATAAGAGCAGTTGCTACGAATTATTTTGGGGATTTTGTAATAGGATTGACTTATATAAATAACAGAGCAATTCAGTTTTCTTGCTCTTATATAATAATTCTCAATGGGGCGTTGGTCTTTAGCCAATACTAAATCATCAAACACTACAAGGTGGTTAATGTCTTTATCAAACTTGTCTAATTGCGGAACATTTTCTAAACCTTCTTTAATATTGATTTGGTCATTCTTGCTTTGTAAAAAGCGATAGAGCGGTTCATCTTTGTTTCTCGTTATAATGGATATGTCGGCGAATGTGCCTTTGCCTTGACTAAATAGGTTAATAATGTTAAGAAGGAAATTTGTTTTTCCGCTCCCACTTGGAGCAACTATACACATTCTAAAAGGCAGTTTCAAATGATGTAAGTTAAAGTTAGGATTTTCGGCATTGTCTAAAAACTTCTTGTCCATTCGCTCATAGAAGTTTATTACTTTAGGAGGCGCTTGTGGTTGCTTCGGCATCTATATAATTAACCACTATATTTTATTATGGCGTTGCTTACTAATCATTATAATATCTGTTAAGTATATAATGGCTGTTTATACCCCTCCTACTGAAAACTTACCAATTTTTAATGCTGCCGTCTTTATAAACCCTCCATCTATAGACACCGCCTTTTTGAATGCTAATTACCTTAAATTTCCTACTGCTCAAGGGACTGAAAACTTTTCACTAATAAATGTTAATGGCGGTATAAATCAAACCGACAGCAATTATGTAAATACAACCATCTCTACTGGAGCTACTACTCAAATATCCGGAGGAGCACTTACTAATACTGCTGGGGTATTAAATGCTCAACTTTCTACAACTCTTCTTGTAAAGGATAATGCTGGAGGGTTCAACCATTATATTTCAATGAATAATAACTCTATTAATTATGTGAATGATACTGGCGGTGCCGACCAATTAATTATTAGTTCAACTTTTACAGACAATCCTATTCTAATACAATCTTCTACTTCTACTGGCGGTGCTACTGGAATAAAACTTAATACAACCACTCTTGGCGACGACATCATTATAGAAACTACCAGCAATGCCGCTCCTCAAGTCCCTTCAAATATACAACTTATAACAAGCGGTTCAACTGGAGCAGAATTAGGCGCTCAATCCAGCATCATACTTGATACGGACAATGTCTTTGTTAGAAATGGGTCATTAGTTATACAAAACGACCGAAATAATTTTACTACTGGGTTGTTTATAGATGAACCAACAGCAAGTAATTTTCAAGCGAGAAATAATACCGGTGGCTCGCTTACATTAGGGACAACTATTAATAATATTGTATTAAGTCCTACGGCAACAACCATATCAATTCCTTTAACTCCTACTTATAGTGGGTCATCACCTACGGCAACTCAAATAGGATACACAATCAATACAAACTTGAGTGGGACAGCATCACTTCCTCCTACGGCAAATGTGTCTGCTAATATGAATGCTGGAATTGTTATACCTAACGGAGTATGGTTTGTAAGCATTGTTGCCGAAATTAATTATTCTGTTGTTGGAGCAACTACCTCTTACTTTGCTTTGTCTTTGTCGCAATCAACCGGTAATATGGACGCTCAAAATAGAATGGACTTTGTTGCTGGGTTAAGAACTGGCGATATATTTTTCAACTTCCCTTTGATTGTTAATTCAACTGGAGGGACATATTTCATAGTGGGAGTTCAGCAAGGAGGCACAAAGACGCTTGATAGTTTAAACTACAAAATCACTCGCATTGCTTAAGTTTAGGCGTTGCTTACTTCCTATTATAATATCAGTTAAGTATATAATGGCTATTTACAATCCTCCTACTGAAAATTTACCTATTTTTAATGCGAGAGTTTTCATACCAAAACCCAATGATGGAATAACAACCGCCGAAGGAGATTTGAGATATTTGAGATTTCCAGCAGCTCAAGGAAGCGAACAATTACAAGATATAAATGTTATTGGAACGGCAAACTTTGCTAATACCGTATTACCTACAAGTGACGGTCTTATGCCGTTAGCAACAGACAATTCAAATAAAATGCCTACGACGCAATGGGTTCAATCTGCTATTGCTGCTGGAGGTGGTTTATTAACTTCAAATAATACTTGGACTAATCAAAATAATTTCACCATTACCTCTAATGCTACTTATAGCATACCAGCGTTTTCAAATGATACTACTATTGCGAATACTGCTTTTGCGACCCAAATAGCACAATATTATTATAATTTAGGTATAGGAGGTGGTATTACTAATCCGCTACAAGCATCGCTCCTATATGGAAGAACGCCTTATACATTTGACTTACAATTTGCTACTTTTGCCCCAGCATTCAGCTTTAACCCTTTACAAGTATCTTTTGCTTGTTCGGTAATAAACAATACATTCGCATACAGCACTAATACAGATTTTGTATGGTGGAGCGAACCTCAAAAACCAGCTGGAGCAACATCAAGTGGAGCAAATGCCTATTCTACTCCAGCAGTCGCTAATTTTTATAGCGTTCAGCTCTCCGGTGATGGACAATATGGTCTTGCTTGTAATGATGGTTTAGGGGCAAACGCCAGCTTGGTTTATGTATGGGCGAAGGATTTGGGTGTAAATCCAGCTGGAGGTTGTCCAGTTGGATATTGGTGGGATAGTGCCTTATCATTAAACGGACAATATCAAATAGTATGTAGTGCTGATGGAACAAAAGGACTTTATGTAAGTAATGACTACGGAGCAAGTTTTACTGAAAATAGTCTTACTGGTGTTTTTACAAGTGTCGCCGTTTCCGCTGGTGGTAAGTATATGGTTGGATTAGACCAAAGTTCCGGAGCTTGGGTAAGTAATGATTTTGGAGTATCTTTTACTTTAAATTCGTCTGTTCCAAGCGATTGGTGTAATGTCTGTATGTCCGCAAATGGGCAGTATATGTTGGCGGTTCCTAACTTCACTGCTGGGACACCTAATGATAGTATTATATCTTTTGACTTTGGTGTTACTTGGAATTTTTTTGGGACATCATTGATGACTATTACGAATTGCTGTATGAGCGATGATGGTTTAATGATGGTTATTTTTTGTGGTGCGCAAGCTTATCAGTCTTTTACATATGGTAAAACTTGGTCGCTTGTTACTAATAGTCTTACCTTTAGACAGATGACTGGAGTGTTGGCTGGAAGCAAAGCAAGGTTCGCTCAACGCAACAAGTATCTATTGGGTTGGACACCTTCAACCGGTTTGCCCTATTATGCCGAATTTCAATCTAATTGGTAAGCTATACATTATAATTTTCTTCATATTAATTATAATGCCTTTTGTAATATCAAAATTACCTATGAAAAATCTTTATAGTGTTAAGAACGGAATGACTGGACGAACAACAGCAAAGGCTTCTACATTGGCGAATGCCCAAGCGCAAGTCCGTCTTATGAATAGTGGCGAATATGAGGACAATAATTCTATTGAGGGCGGTAAGTTGTCGGCAAGTGATTTGAAAGGGTTGTTAGATGGGTCTTACGATGGAAGGAAGGAACACAATGGCTTCAAACTGGACGGCGAATTATCCACTCCAACAGTAAGAGTTTATTACAAGATGGAAGAGGGTGGTAAGAGGGCGGTTGTCGCTCATAGAGGAACTGAAGGTATAAAAGATTGGGGCAATAATTTGGTCTATGCTGTTGGAGGCGAGAAGTTATACAAGAAGACTGATAGATACAAGGAAGCGGAACGGATACAGAAGAAAGCGGAGAAGAAATATGGTGCGAATAATGTTTCAACAATTGGTCATTCTCAAGGTGGGTTGGCTGCGGAATTAGTTGGTAAGAAGTCTAAAGAGGTTATTACCCTCAACAAGGCGGCACACCCATTTCAAAAGCGAAAGGGCGGCAATCAAACGGATATAAGAAGCGACAGAGATGTTGTGAGTTGGTTTAGTCCTCAAGATGAAACGATTGCTGCGAAAAGTTATAACCCTTTAGAGGAACACAGCACCAATGTTTTAGAAAGAGTTTTAGATAGGGATACTGAATACGGCAGAGGGCTGTCTTCAATAACAAAGGTTCAAAAACTTGCCGACAAGTATGATGTTGGTGAGGTAATGCCTTCTACAAGCAAGGGCAAGAAATATATGGTTCTGTCGCCTTTGGGGAAAAAAATACACTTTGGTTCATCTTCTTACCAAGACTTCACTGGACATATGGACGAGAACAGACGCAAGAGGTTTCAACAACGCAATAAGAAGTGGGCAACTGCCGACAAATGGACGCCAGCTTGGTTGTCCTATCACTTACTTTGGTAATCGCCATACAATAATTTTATTGTCCTCAATAATATTATTCAAAAACCCAAAAACCCAAAATTCACATTTGTTTTCAACACTTTTGCTTATAGGGAAAAATCATCTACCAACTACCAAATTTTAAAAATGTTAGTGATATAAAGTCCCTTGAGGAGGAAGTAAGAGAAAACAGCTGTTTTTGGGTTTTGTCCATACAATAATTTTATTGTCCGGTAGTTGGTAGTTGGCGTAAAAGTGCCTTATTTCACTACTACCAAAGCAATTCCGGTAGTTGGTAGATGGTTTTTTCCTATATGTAAAAGTCTTGAAACAAAATGTGAATTTTGGGTTTTTGGGTTTTGGGGGATAGACTTACATTCTTTGAAAGCCCCTTAAATTAATTAATTAAGTTAAAAATATAAAAAAAAATACAATATATACAAAAGCAGTTATACAATTAACATTTCTCTTGCTCTTCGGCAATTCCGCAGTCCTCGCACAAAGTCCATTTCTTGCCGGAGATTTCAACCCACCAGTATTCCGCCAGTTTCTCCTTATCCTCGCAGTCGCATTGTTCGCATTTTAGAAGCTTTCTTTCGTAAATCGTTTCCTCATCAGTCGCCACAATAATATTATTGTTTATCATCTTATCTCGGCAGCCATCGCAGAAGCAGAATTGAGTGCCGTCTGCCTCATCAACGGTATTGAAAGTTCCAAGTCTAAAGAGTTCTCCGCATTCCTCGCATTCGTCGGTTTCGTTTTCGTAGCATTCGTCGCACCAAATCTCGTCGTCGTCCATCGTATTTCCGCCAGTATCGTCAGTCAAATCGCAACGGCAACAACCGCAAATGTTATGGACTTCAACTTCCTCAACTGGATTACAGAAACCGCAATCCCACCCATCGCAGTCGCAATTGTCGTTTCTATGGGCGTAGTAGTGGCGACAACTTTCGTCTTCACAGAAACGAGAGCTGCGCTTCTTATCATCGTCGTCCATATCTTCTTCAATATGTATCTCAACGCATTCAGCGCAGTATTGTTTGTCGCAGCCGCATTCGTATTTGTGGTCGCAAGTCTTGGTATTAGTATTTGAGTTCATTTCAGTATTCATTGTGGGGGTTTGGTGTATAAATTATTTATGAAAAGTATTTCAAAACACTCGTTTTCCGCTTTTCTAATTTTCCGCCTATGACGCTCATTTGTCCTCTTATTTGAAACTCATTACCACTTACCTATTTAATATGTCTTATTCCCTATTACCGCATTTGGTGCTTTTTTGGAAAGCGGAAAAGGAGTGTTTTTGAAGGTTTTTCATAATTAATTTTTACCGAAATTACCACAATGAATACTGATAAGAATACTAAAATGAACGCATTTACCGCAAAATACGCAAAAGAAATGAACACCTTTGAGAACGCATTGAACGCCGCTAAAGCTCTTAATAACGAACCGCTGAAGCAATTAGTCCTATTGGCTGAAGGCTCTCGTAAGAAGCTTGGCGTTAGTCCGGACGCTTGGGCAGAATTAAGTGAGAAACTTGTTGAGGTTCTTCAAGCAGACGAGAAAGACGCCAAAGTGTGGTGTGAAGGAGCGACCGAAGGAATTAACGAAGTTCTTGAGGAAGAAGAGAAACTTGACGCATTACAAGAAAGAAGAAGAGTTTGTCGCGAAAAGAACGCAAACACCGCAGAATTTCTTGCTGTCCGCAAAACCGCTAATAGTGATGTCGTCCAAATTTCTTCTTTGACTGCTGAAGAAATGAAGACTGCTAAAGAGGCGCTCAAGGGCAGACAATATAGACATATTAAGACAAGCGGTTGGTTGAATGCTCCAGCGCTTCACCCCAAGAACTTTGGCGATAAAGAGAAACATATTCGTCACTTTCAATACAGCATTGAAGGTCATATTCAAGCTGAATTCAATTACGGAACTGCTGAAATTGGAAGGGGAGATAGAGGCATTGATTACTGCGAGGAGATGGTTAAAGAGAGTTTAATAGCAAGTGGCTACAAGATGGACGATGTTCTTTGCTTCCAAATCAATAACAATGACGACTGCTTTCTGTTCAAGGTTTGCGACTTCAATTTGATTGCGAAAGATGCCGTTAATAAAATGCCGATTAAATGTTTCATCTATGGTTGTAAGCCAACAGAGGTTCGCTTTCTTGGTCGCCGCTTGTATGGAATTTGCTTTACCGACCCAAATGTTGATAAGACTGGATTGACCATTCACCCTCCTTGCCTTTTTAGCGAAATGGTTGCCGATGAAAAGAACGGCGGAATGTTTGCTTTGGATACGAATACTTACTGGTTCTTTGACGAGGAAGCAGCAGACGCTTTTGGGAAAGCGGTGATGGGAGCGGTGTTTGTTATTTGCCCTTATTGCTCCAAGTTCTTTGAGGAAAAATATTGCGAGAAACTCACTTGCGCTCTTGCTAATGTCTTGCCTAATAATTACCAAAACAAAAGAGGAGATACTTCCAACTTCTATTGTGGCGACTGCGTTTTGATTGGAAAGAATAGATTGAAAGCAGAAGAGGAAGCAAAGAAGAGCAGAGCAGAGAACGCAGCAAGATTGGCTGAACCAGCGAGAGCAACTGCCGAAGCACAATTGCTTAAGATGCTTGAGGACAAGGAAACTATTGTGGCGAGCAAACCAGCGAAGGCGGAAACCAGTAAGGAACGAAACAAGAGATTAGCCGCCGAAGCAGCGAAAGAGTTGAAGGCAGAGAAGAAGCGAAAGGACGATTACCTCAAGCAGAGCGGTCTATACAAGACGCCGGAACAAATCAAGAAAGAGCGAGATGCCGCCTTCAAAGTCCAATGCGATGCCCACAAGAATGGAAGTGGTGGTAAGAGGCGTTAAGACTTCTTACAAGGGTAATAGGGCAATAGGCGATTTTACATATATATTTTTTTTAATACATTTTCATATATACATTTTTCATATTTAATTAAGCAAAACCAATAAAAGGGGGCTTTCAAAGAATGTAAGTCTATCCCCCCTTTCAAAAACCAATAACCACATTAGCGGTATTTTAGAAAAGCGGAAAACGAATATTTTTGAATACTTTTCATATTTTAATTTATACACCAAACCCCACAATAATTTTATTGAAAACGAAAATGACTTCAACTGTTTATACCGCAATCCTTTGTTTAAATAACGCCACACAGCTGCCGAGCGACTTGATTAACTTGACCGCAAGTTTTTTAATTGACTATGACTACAATAAGATATGCCGAATGAGTAAGAAGCAACCAAAGAAAAAAAACTTTGATAAGGTCAAGTTTGGAAAGGCTCTTTCTCAAGGACCAATGCTCGCCAATGGATTTCAAAAAGTCAGCAAACAATATGGACTTACCTACTTGATACGAAAGAACGAACCACACAAAGTCCAGCCATCAAACAACTTGCCTCAAGAAATACTTGACCGCCTTTTCACCGCCTACGACCATTACCAACAAAATGAAGACAATGAAAAAATAAAATACTTAACCAAACTTCTTTTAGATATTGAAGAAACATTAACCACTATTGGCTATTACGCCACACAATAATTTTATTATATTTTTTTTATATTTTTATATTTTTTAACTTAATTAAAACAACCAACCGGCGCTTTTGAGCGCCTCAATAGTAAAACAAGGAAAATTAAAATGTAGCACTATGTTTATAATGAGCGGACAACCTTTAATACACCCCAACGATGCCTCAAAATACCGAAGCGCCTATTTAGCA
>Ga0209107_10000834_pt1 | contig 17556 bp, 13 predicted proteins | sample LakErihyJuly2011_2_FD_187460 | JGI IMG/M metagenome (GOLD analysis project Ga0209107, IMG submission 187460) | Freshwater microbial communities from dead zone in Lake Erie, Canada - CCB hypolimnion July 2011 (SPAdes) (version 2) | ecosystem: Environmental > Aquatic > Freshwater > Lentic >... | reverse complement strand
ATCTTTAAGGCTACTAGAGAACTTGTACAGCCGAGATGTTTCTTCCATGAGGAAAGAGAGTGATTCTTTTGGACCTAACTCCCCGAGTATTGAGTGAGCTTTAGAAACAATTGTTCTTGTTTGATATGATAATGATTCTCGCTTTGCATCATCAAGATAATACTTCAAAGGCTCAGGTGTAGCAACAAACTCAAAGTCTGGGTGATGGTGCTTTACAGTATCTTTTGATGGAACTTTCTTATGCTCATCAAAGTGACTGATAACAAAGTTCCAAATATCACGATATTCAACAAACACATTCTCTGCGCCTGCGTTTACCGCCTCAGAGTAACCGTCTTGATCAATAATGCAGTTGAGTAATCTAATCTCATAGTTCATTCAGATTCCATTCTCTTTTTGGTTTGTTCTACTATTTCTTTAAAAGCGTTGACAGACTTTGATTCAAACTTTGTTTTATCAACATATGATCTTGATTCTATCGCAAAATCAAAAACCAAGAATGGTCCAGTCTTTGATTTTATAAATAATTGTACCGCATTAAACAATTCTTCTTTTTTATAAAATTCAGCTAATGCGTCTGCGACAGATTCCTGTCTTGGAGAATCTGGAATAAAAAGCTTATTTGACTTTTTGCAAGATTCCTTGAAGAATTTTATTAGTTCTAGACCAGTTACTTCCATTAGATTTCTTTGACTCCTTCCAAGTAAGCATTAGGAAATCATACTCTGATATCCCTGCATTAACTCCGACATAAGGTTTATTATCCCATGCACTTAAGAAACATTCCACTCTTACCTTGCATTGTGAACAGCCGTGCTTGGCATATTGTATATCTTCAATATCATACGATAGCCAAGCAATTGGCTGTTCATCATTTGCACAAACTGCAATTACTCGCCAATCACTTTGGGCTTTCATTATCTAGTTCTTGCAACTTGGCTTCAATCTGGGAATCAATTGAAGCCCAAACCTTTGCCCATGCTTCAGGGTCGTTAGGGTCTGATGCCTGCGTTCGTGCGCCTGCATCAAGCCTTAGTGATTCATAATTACCAAGATTCTTGGTAATACCCAATGAAGCCCAAATTTCTGTACCTTTTTCTTTATCTGTTGTCATAACATCCTCATCTATGAAGTTTGATTTTTTGATCTAATAACTTTATTTTATTACTAACCCCAATACCACTTTGAGTAATGGGGCGACCTTGTGTTCTTTGATTGAAAAATTCAACCATTTCATATACTGCACTCTCATCATAATATCTCCAACTAGCATAACCTGGATATTCATCTCCAAACTTACTAGCCGAAGGAATTAAATTTTTTCTTTCGTATTTCCTAAGAGTATCGGGTCTACGCTCAACAATCTTAGCAACTTCCCCAACAGTATACAACCTTATGATTAAGATTTCTGATTGCTCATATGGAATTGTTATAATTTCTTTATTTGTCAGTTTTTCAATAAAAATTTTATTCTTGAGCTTAGAAATTTTCTTAATTTTAACAATAGAACCAGCGTACTTATAAAATTTATTTGCGATTGGTTTCTTGGATATCATGGCGTTCCTCCACAGTTTTGAAATTCAAATACCGCAATACTTTATTTAACTTTTTGACTTCTACATCAATTGATGCAGCACATCTCAAGCAAGTCAGGTCAATATAGTTTTTTTGGAAAGCATAATACTGCTGACCAGTAAACATACGCCCAGCACAATGCTGACAATAGATACCAGTAGCTTTTACCATATTAGTTTAACCAGCAGTTATACTCGGCTGTAACAATACCATTCTCAGGATGTACGAAATACAGTGACTGAGAAGGTCTGCCAGCAGCAGCAAGGACTTCTGCAGCATATGTGTTAACTGACTCGGGGCTACCTGAAATTCTTAACTGAACAGTATTGAATGTCATCTTGGTAGGAGTATGGAAGTGACCAATGAAGATATCATCAAAGTCTTCATCCAAAGCCCCAATCTTCCAACCATAAGCTTTCTTCTGGAAAGAGTGAAAGGCTGATAGACTACCGAATTGATCACCGTGACAAAGCATTGCTTTATAGTTACCGATTGTATCAACGGCGTACCAATGTCTTTCACCACGACCATCAGGTATCTTGAACTCAACACGCTTTTCTTTTTCAAACATTAATTGAGTAATACGATAAAGCATTCTGTCACCATTAGTCTCAGGGTCATGGTCTCGTCTTGCACGACCACCGATAGAACCATGATTACCGATAACACCAACAAATGTTACCTTCTCAAAGTTCTCCAACATCTTGTTGATAAAGTTCTTCATGATGCGTGGACCATCAACAGTAATTTGTCTATACAAACCACCATCAACTAAGAATGACTGACCTGGGAAGATTAACTCACCTTCAATAATATCTCCCAAAGCCCAAATTCTAAGTTCCTTTACAGGGTGATCTTTTCTTTGGATTTCTGTAAGTTGAATTACCTTCTCAGCAAAAAGTTCAATGCGCTCTTCGCAAACTTTGGAGTTATAGTCAGGGGTGACTTTAGCAAGTTGCCAGTCTGCTAGAACTGCAACAGCGACTTCTTCGCCCTTGGTTTTTCTATCAAGCTTTGGCTTGTTTACTGGTACATACTTAACTGTTTCAATATCTTCTTTTACAGCACGATAGATAGCACCAGCTAGATCATCACTCTTTGTTTTCAACTTTGTGTATTCGCTAAGAAGCTTGTTATAAGAAAGCCTCAATTCACTATCGCTTGACGGAATTGCTCCAGTCAATGGGTCTGGTTGAATATCAAACAATCCATTATCCCTTCTATGTTTACATAATCCATTAACATCTATTGATTGACGACATAACTTGTCAGCGTATTTATGATTCGCTGTTTGTGGTTCAAACTCTATTCCACAACCTTCACCTGCACAAACTTTCATAAGGACTCCTTTGGGTTCTTTACAGCATATCATAAGGATATGCTAAAAGTTGCTACGGGAGTCTTTTTTTAATAATTATAGCTTTTGATGCATTTTTCTTTTTAGTATGAGGTTTTACTTTGTTAGCAGTTTCCCTCATCTTAGCACGATGGCTATCTGACATCTTATTCCCTTCCTTATGCAAGGCACTATGCTCTTGAGGAGTGCAGAGAAATAGATTAGATAAACGGTTATCTATTTTAATCTCGTTAATGTGATGAACAGTTTCCCACGGTTGCAAATACCTACACAGATATTGCTCAATTACAAGCCTATGCTCATAGGTATAACCACGAATATTCTTAGGATGATCTGGTTTTAAAACCCGAACATACCCCTTATCGTCAATATATTTTCCACCGTTGTAATTAGGACTGTCCTCTCCAGAAAGAAATTTGGTTGACCAGTCAATGTCTTTTCTTTTAGAAGCTAAACCCATTTTAGTGTATTATGCAATCCCGCCAACATCTTCAACATATAGCTGAAGGGGAATGGTTCCGCTAGAAACAACAACAGAGTAAGCTGGCAAGTTATTTGTAGATGCACCAGAGTTTCTATCTACAGCGGCAAAGAATGAGCTATTCTGAAACCCAGAAACATTGCTTGCTAAAACTACGGAGTACGATCCAGAACCAAACTTGGAATCATAAGCGTTATTGCGCAAAGTGTTATTAGCAATTGTTGCGTTAGCTCCAGCTGAGACATCAATGTAAGTAAATGGTGGAGGAGTAAAAGAAAAAGTGCTAATAACAGTATTAGCACCACCTGAAACGCCTGAACGAAGAGTTAATATGTAGGTACTGTCTTCAGCACCCTTAGTATCAACTGTAAAACCTGGAAAGTTAACTGTTACCCGATAGTAACGACTAACCCCGATACTTACACGATTATCCCCACCACCAGTACCAGAGTTATCTTTTAAGTTAATAATCTCATGAGCAGACTGGTAATCAGTAAACGGTCCAACTGTGCTAGTAACCGTTGTTAGCTTCTTGACACCTTGTGGATTATCGTCAGTAGACTCTTTAACTTGCTGGATATTTGTAGACATCTGCTGAAGTCTGTCCCCTGTAATTGGGGTTCCATCAGTCCATGAAATTTGTGTATAGTTCTCGTAAGCCATTTATCTATTATACCTCACTATTGTCTTTTAAAGGTCTTTTCAATGAAAGCATCCAATAGTTCAGCTATATCTGTATCATTTGATGTTAATTTAGTTTGAAATACTCCCCAAAATGCTTCAGCAGATTTCGTAGCTAAGATTATATTAATCGGTCTATATTGAGACATATTATTATAAATATATGTAGTTAATTCATCCTTGTTCATTTATACCTCATTTTCCAGTTCTTTGACACGATTGTTCAAATTCTGCACCGCCTGTATTAAATAAGGAACCAATCCAAGATAATTAACTGAAAGGAAAGCTTCTTCATCATACGGGTTTGCCGAAACCACCAAATCAGGCAGAACCTCATCAACCTCCTGTGCTATTAAGCCAAGTCTTCTTGGGTATAAATGCAGATTTTCTTCATCTAATACATCTACTGGGTTAAAAGATACGACCCTTAATGAATCGTATAATTTATTTAGCCAAGTATCTTCTGCATTTAAAATATACGACTTTGACCTTACATCCGATAATGTTCCAAGAACCATTGATACAGCATTATCTACTGTGCCTCGTATATCTGGGTTATCCCAAACAAGCCCCATGTTGTTAAAAGTACCTGGACCAGTCGTGCATCCAGGATATGCTATGCCACTACCAGTAACCCACCCAGTAGCAAAAGTAGCCTCACCAACTGTATACAAATAATCGTAGTTTATAGCCGAAAATGAAGCACCTCGGGACACTGACATGTAGCCAGCACCAGCTCTCAGAAGATCGGTACCATCGTTTATTCTAAAAACATATGCAGTATCTGTTTGGAAATTGATGTCAGTTTCTATACCGCCAAACTCTGCATGCAGTTGCGCTTCGGAATTCAAGATAATTTGTGTTCCAGCGCCAGTACCAGCAATCACTGCTCCGTACCCAGCTTCTTGGTATAATGCAATTTCTCCACCAGATGCGGAAATAGTATCTGCGCCTATCACCCAACCAGCAATTTCTCCGCCAGAAGCATATACATCTCCATAAATTATGGCATTATTTGCAAAAAGGTTTCCAGATGCATCAACCTCAAAATTAGCGCCTATTTCAAGCGCAACGCCCGAAATTGTTCCACCGCTTACTAAATTACCGCTAACGCTTCCAGAAGTTGCATTTATCTCTCCCGTTATATCTACATTTTGTGCGTAAAGATTTCCAGCTGCGCTAACTTGAAAATTACCGCCTGATGCATATATAGCACCGTTGGCATACAAATTAAAATTATTGGCATTTAGATTACCAGCGGAATCAATATCAATACCTGGAGTATGAACAGATGCAGCGTCTATCTGTCCTCTAATAAAGGTTGTATCAAAAACGGCTTGACCCTGACCAGATACAGCCCAACCCACTGTGCCAGCAGTAGTGATGGCACCATTGGCGAGAACTGTCCCATCAAAGTTATTACTTCTAATAACATTATTAACAAGAACAATGTTTGCAGATAGTTCATCTGCAGTGATAGTCCCCGCCAGAATTTCATTTGCAGTAATAGCATCTGCAGCAATTAGCTTTGTAGAAATAGAATTAGAAATAATATCTGAATCACCATTAACAGTTCCTGGTTGTAAAATTAGACCCGCAGGTTTTAATACCGCTTTATTAACTGTCTCTATAATAAAGTTTTCAAATCCAAAATAATTTATGTCTTGAGATGCTCTACGATCAGGATCTCCAAATCTACCCCATGAAAAGTCAAACAAAGAATACTTAGATGTATCAATAAAACTAGAGTTCTCTCCATCATGAGAGTGACCACCCCGACCAGGATAAAAGTAGATAGTATTTTCACTAGCCATTAAGAAACACCTCGTAAGACTAAATTCTGCGTTACAGTATCACCAATAGTTGTACTATGAGAAATCACCCAATAATCAGTATTAACTATGTCTAACGCATTAAGTGCCGTTATTCTAATTCTATCACCCAATTGAACCTTTGGCATTGCTGTAACTGATATATTAATAATTGGGACTGGTAGTTGTGTTTTTTCAATAATAAAATCAGCTAGTTTTTTTGCATGAACAGAGTCTGTAATGAATGGGCTTTGGATTGTTAAATCTTTAATCCCATATTTTTTGATACTTGCATCTGTTGAAGCTGATTGTTCTTTAACTTGAGTATTCTGCTCAGTCATCTCAACAGCAATCCCACCAATTGTTGTTGCATAAGGATACTGCGTTTCTGGGTTTGTACCCTGCAACCAAGCAAGCTTACCCTGCTCAACATCGGTAGTAGCAGAAACAATTAACTCAGCTCCATACGCATACGGTAAGTATCTAGATATTTCAACTCGGGCTGGAGAATCAAAGAGAATTGAAGAAACAAACGGGCTCCTAATATTATAAGATGGAGACTTATCAAACTTAAGGTCGTAATATCTAGATTCTCTAACCTTTGTTCCCGAAGTATGAGCAGCAGCAGTCGTTTGGAACTGTCCACGCTCTAACCCATTAAAAGACACCGCTGTTTTTGAGATGTACTTAATAATCTCATCATCAATTTTAAGATAACCAGTCTTTGGGTAAACTGGATCTAGTGTAGTAGAAACATACATAACGGAATTAGCACCGCTTGCGTTACTTGCAAGATTCGCAGTAAGAGCAGTAACTGCTAATGAGGCGTTATCTGGAGCTGTCCATAAATTCTGCACCGTAGATGAAGATGTCTGGATACCACCTACTGGAACAATAACCTTGTTACACTGTAAAGAAACAACATAGTTAGCTTCTGTTATATTTGTTGAATCACTAATTGATGTTTGAATAACAGCATGTTGATTAATTGTAGGTTCAAAGAATCGGTAGTAATGCTCGTATCTTGCATGGTCAGTTTCATCCACATAAACACGACCCATATCAGCAAAAGTAATCCCATCCATAATACCTCTAATGGAATCCTCATTGCCATACAAGAATGCAAATTGAGTCAAAGGTTGCATCTTTGCCTCAGTATACCTATCGCTTACTTGGGTAGAAGTAAGACATTCATTATAGATAGCAAACTCATCAGCATACAGACTTCTAATCGTTGCTGGGGCTACTTCTGCCCCAGCCGTATAGGTTGCCCCTCTCCCACCAATCGTAATTGGCTTTGAAGCCCAAGAAACAATTGAACCAGCAACAGGCTCTGTGTCTGATAGAGCCCCATTAACATAATATTTAAGATTACTTCCATCAAAAGTAGCAACCAAGTGTGACACAGAAGAATTAGACAATGCAGTATTAGAAGAAACAGTTTCTGTTACAACAACAGAGTTTGCAATTGCTTTAACTTTAAAACCATGCGATGTAGAATTATTAAAAAATTCAAAACCAGCAGTAGATGTTGAATTATTCCAAGAACTCAAATATTCTCCATCACTACTGAAAGATCCATTGTGGAATTTCCCGTAAAACTCAATTGACCATCCTGCATCAGTAGTCACATCAAGACTTGCATCGCTCGGTATTCTAATATATGAATTTGACTCCAGCAAAACTGATTGATCATCTAGATCAGAAACCAAAAATGAAGGTTGACTTAATTTTGGTGAATTAATATATATTGCATTATTCCTATGATTATTAGCATCAGCAACAGTAAGAGTTCTAGATGGGTCTTTTGTCCCGATACTATCCAGCGCAGCAATCGTGCAGCACTCGTTTGCACTCACCAAAACATCTGACCCACCACTCAATGCTTTGTATAGAGTTATATCAAATGAAGCAACTCCGCCAGTGTTGAAAGAATGATAGAATTCAATTCTTATTTTTCGTGGAACACCAGCAGTAAGATTGACAGAACTTGATGCAAATCTTGTGGATGTTGTCGTTAGATTATAGCGATTAAGAATTATAATATCATCTAAATAAACCCTAACCCCGCCATACGCTATTCTAATAATAATTTGTTGTAAACCAGAATCTGTTGGTATATAATATCCATCAAATACACCATTATAATATTCAGAATAAACAGTACCGTCAACTCCAGTAAAAGTGAAGTCATTCAAATCTAAAGCATACGCACTAGACGATGATATCGCTTTAGAGAGCGCCGTAATCGTTGGAGAAGTAAATTTTTCTACCTCAAGGGCTTTATCCATCGGGGACAATTCTTTATCAATAGCATCTGCCAGAATATCCTTAACGGAAACATCTTTTTTATTTGATGGCATCCCCCAAAATCGTGCCCTCAATCCAGTCGCTGGGATGATATTATTACCACTCCTGTCAACGGTATCCTCGTTAAATGAATACGATGCAATAGCTCCTCTTGCACGAGCACCACGCTTATAGCTCTGCAATCTTTCAATATCTGCTTTTGGGAAATTTGCTCTCAATAGAAGATTTTCAACAGCCTCATCTGCGTAAGCATTCTGTAGAAAGAAACCGTAGTTGATGGTCCGTTCAGACAAATATTTTGTCCAATCTTGCAAATTAGCACTCACTGTCATATCTGTACCAATTGACCATTCATCAACATAAAATGTCCCATTTTTTACATATTCATAAATATCAAAACGAACAATGCTTGCAGTAGTATGGCTTTTAGCAATAGAGCCGCCATACCCACGCTCTAATACTGTTACGACACTAGAACTATCTACTGAAGAGCAGAGGATAGTTTCTTCGGACTGTGTATCACGATCAATAACAACAATGAATTCATTACCAGACCCGCCAGTAGGAATATTGGATTTGTCTAAAACTGTGAACGACATCGCTGTATTAGAAATATTACTAGCAAGCTGAGTCTCTAGGTAGGATGCATTAATATTAATATTACTTGGTTTTTTGATTCTCCATCCAGTAAAGACTTCAACTTCCAAATCTTTTACCATATACTTACCATAAAGCGATGATGTATTAAATAAATTGAAAACCTTTGTTGTATTATCTAATGTTAAATCAACAACAGCAGTCTCTGACCCGCCGATTGGCAGACTGGTGGAATGAACATCCCGAGTTCTATTCACTGAGTACGAAATAATGTAGTCACTAATATCTTCTTCGTACAAAGGAATGATTTCTTGGATTCTTGCATAATCTTGCGGATATGAAGTTGAATGAATAATCACTTTAATCTTTGAAATATTCTGTGTTGTTAATGCACTTGATAAGATGTGGTCCATGTAATACCCACCAATAGGAATCTCTCCAACTTCACTCAAAACTAAATTTAAAGAACCATCATAAGCTTCAACAGTATATGTTGATATTTGACCATAAAATTCTGATGTTACAATTCTAATTTTATTTACTTTTCTTGTTGTAAAAGTTGCTTGGATATATGGGTCAGTAGTAAATCCATATCCACTATGCGTAGCGTGAGCATTAGAAGTGCTTGTACTATTTGACCACCATCCGAATTCAAGACTGCTTCCAATTTGCGTGTTAGCCAAGTCATTAGTAGTAAGAGATGGCATTGCATACCAACTACCATCTGCTTTAATTACATCACCATTTATATCTTTAGCACCAGCAACTGCCCAAGTAAATGATTGTCTTTTAATTCCGTTAAAAGCTTCGGCAACAGGGAAGAAGAAGCCCCGAGTCGGATAGGCTGTATTTGCAGGAGCATCATTTGTTGTGACAACTAAGTTGTCAAGATGACGACTATCCAGCCATTTGATAATAATTTTTGGCTTTATCTTCTGGGCTGGTGCAACAATCGCTGAATTAAATGAAGTAGAGAACTCCTTGCCATATAGTCCAGATGTTAACATTTAAACCTCTTCCAGCGTCATTGCGCAATCAAAATAGTATACACCACTAACCAAATCCCTTCTTAACAATTTTTCATTAAAATTAGTAATAAAGACACTTACTGACTCTTCGGTATAGGGGGTTATACCATTTTCATCTTGATTGATAATTGTTAAAGTATGGATATCTGAATCCATTGCTGCATCTTTCAAATAGTTTCTAGACTCCCTGTAATCAACTGTTTCATCACTCTTATTCGGGATGAAGCTCCATTTGGCATTAAATGTTCTCTTGGACCCGCCATACTGAGCAGAGTTCTTGTAATACCTAGACGAATCTCCTGCCCAATTATTATTTTCTATAAACACTGGAGTTGTAGAAATATCAAATGTTCTTGACTGGTTTGTAAGAGGAGAGCCATCCAATAAGAGTAAAGCTCGTATTAATGAAGAGTCAGCTGTGATGTTCGGGCTAAACCGAATCATTTCTGCTCTTGTACTGCTATTAGATGTGTTAATATTTATTTTAATTGTTGTAAGGAATATACGAGCATTTACAGTACTAGCATTCGGCACCGTTGTAACATTACCAAGTACTGATATTAAAGAACTTACAAATCTAATTCTTAATGCAGATACAGTAACATCAGAAGTAGATAGAATATTAGTATTTCCATAAGCTATCTTTGTAGCAACTGTATCAATTGAAGCCGCCGAGTCTATTGCGGATGAAGCCAATGATATTTTTACGCCTACTGCATCAACACTCGTTGTGCAATCTATTGTAGATGAAGCATATGCTATTTTTGTACCTAACGCAGTTAGTGAAGAGGTTGCACTAATAACAACTAATGACCCTTCTCTTATTGCTGTGCCAGCAGTTACGGTTGCTGAAAGCAGATCGGAAATACTTGTTGAGGCAAGGACTATTCTTGTAGCCGCAACTGCTATGTTTGTATCTGAAGACAACCCTTCGGAAATAAACGATGTTTTTTCAATATCATCAATAAATGTAATGCTGACATTACCAGATAACGAAATAGATATTAACTTAGCATCATCGGCATTATAGAAATCTACACCACTATTAAGGGGTTCACTAAAACTATAGAAACTGTCTGCCATTGCTATTTCTCTTTAAGAGAAATCTCAACATTGTAATAAGCACACTGGTTGGGAATATCTCTTCTAATTAATGTTTCTGAATATGACTCTACATAAACAACTGTATTATAGAATGCATCATCAGGGTCCAATTTAATTGATAGCGTAGCTGACGATGGAGCTCTAGCAAGATCATAAAGATAGTTCCGACTCTTACGACCATCAATAGTTTCTGATGGTTTGTCTGGAAGGTAGGTAAAAGAGAAGGTGTAATTATTTTTTGCGTTCTTAATAAACCTTTTTCTATTCCCGTTTAAAAGTTCGGTATTAGCAGCAGATGTAATCATACTACCACTGAATATACGGTTATGCTCGGTAATCTCTTCCCCATTAAGGACAACAAGATGGGTGATGTTAGGTTGTTGAATAGCCATTAGTTAATACCATTATAGCTTGTAAATGTTCTAGACTCATTACCAGCAGCCTTATTCATTTTTGGAAGAACATTAACATTGTAACTCTTCATCATTGACTTGAACCATTCCTCTTCCCCAACAAATGTTTCAACATTAATATTGACTGTTGATACGCTGGTTGTGCCACCACCAGAATAGGCTGGGGAGCCAGATGGAACATTAAACTTTGAACGGTTGATTGACTGCATTGTTCTTACACCCATGCTTCTTACAGCATCAGCATTAATTACATATTCACCACCGTGCAGCATTGCAGGGAATGGTGTTGATGGAGACCCAGGAACATAACCACCAGTTTTAAAAGGATGGAGATCATGCAGTCGTGGATTGCCATATGCGTCAGTATATCTCTTAGGTATTGTACTTAAAGGATTAGAAATATTTTCTGGGAACAGACTCTTATCTGGAAGCAAACCTCCAATTCTGCCTTGAGCCTTAATTCCATCTCCAATAAGTTTAATCAATTCTGATGGTTTTAATATGTATCTTAGAGAGCCACTAGAGTCCATAGGTGTAGATTGATTAACAAATTCCTGAGTATACGGGCTAATGTCATTAGTTGAACTAGGAAATAATGGAGCCAATGGGAGGCTATGCTCAGCAGCTCTTTGTGCAAAATTAGAGACATTACTTGAATACAGAGCTACAACATCAGCAATAGCCATTTTATGACCCTGAAGCATATTTGTTGCTGTCAAAGATCTTGCGAAAGTACTTGTGTAACCACCAGGGTAAATACTTGGGAATGATGTTGTTTCTTTACCGAGCACTTCCATATTTGTAGCTTTTGCTGAGTCATTAATTAAATTAAACATCTCCATTTGATTTGGATCGTTCTTTAATTGTGGATCAAAATATTGTGTATAAAAACCCCCACCAGTCCCTCCAGTAAGGAATGAATTCAAATAATTGAAAAACGCCAATCTTTCTCTCATTACTGGAGTTCCTGACCCTGTAACATTTTGTCTCATATCGTTTACAAGATTAAGCAACCACGAGTCAGTGGATCTCAATTCACGCTCAAACGATGGATTGATGAAATTGTCTTTGACACCTGGCATCTTTAAACCTTCATAGCGAGCACCTGGCAAAGTTCTGTGACCATCCACTAGGGGAAGGGATATTTTCTTACTAAGATCTAATGGACTTGCCAACATTTTTTCTGCAAAACGAGAGACCCACTCATGTTCCTTTGGAGACAACGGGAAATCATATGAATATAAGCCAGATGTAGATACATAGTTAAGCTTATCAAAGTCACTAAATAAATTAGGGGCAATATTGTCAAGAGGGCTATCTGGAAGTTGATAAGCATCAGGCATTTGAAGCAGGTCTGCAAATTGACGACTTCGCAGAATATCACTTCCAGTTAAACCTTTAACTATTGGATTATCCAATATATCATAACCTTGAGTTTTTATAAGAGATTGTTTTAGTGGATCAATTAGTCTATTAGCTAGGTGATACAGTGCTGGATTGTATTTTAAATTTCTTACACTAGCAACAATTTCACCATTTACTATTTCTGCTCCAATATCTAATCCATAACCCTGACGAGAGGGATCAAAAAGTTGACCAAAATCACTATTTTGATGCAAAGTCTGGTACAGTTGAGAATCAAACGGACTTTGAGCATAAGCCTGTAGCGTAAAATTCTTTGGATCCGTTGAGGCGCGGAATAATGTTCCTCTTGTGCTGAACCAATCCCGCCATACTGCAGATACAAAAGAAGGTTCCTCGCCCTCGCCAAATATGTCGTCTATAAGCTGTGTAAAATCATCTGGGATTTTAGATCCAGAAGACGCTTGATCCAGCATTGCCTGAATATTTCCTTCTTTTGTAAAGACGGATGCATTACCCAGGTTGGCAGCATTATTTAAATAAAATTCAGAAAGTTTAAATTCATTAAACGGAACATTGGCAGTGTAGAAAGAAAGTTGTTGCAGCGCATGTTCTGTTAAATCACGATATGATGTGCCGATTGTTCCACTACCCGTTGATCCAATTACTGCTGCTTGGCTACCTGCTGAGCTTACAGATTCAAACTGTCGCACACCAGTGGCTGCAATCTCCGCCGCTACATCATAAATACTATTAGCTGGACTAAATGAACGATCAGACTGAATAAACCTGTCGTTTCTTAGACCATAAAACCATCCTCTTGACTGTCTTCCAGTAAGTTGATCAAAAGCTGTTCGTCCTGAACTCTGATCATAATAACCAAGCCCAAGATTTAAAAGATCCCCATTTAAAGTGGCTGTGCCTCCAGGACCTGCCCAAGTATCATGCATGTTTTTTGTAACTAATGTAAGAAGATAATCTTCTATTTGTTTCGCTGAGCCGCCCTGTAGCATTCCTCCTACAAAAGAGCCTCCAACTGATGCATATGAATTAATGTCTTCAATAATATCATCCAAGGTTTGCTTCCAAGACATATCAAACTGTTCCCATGTAGGCATCCATAGAGGGAAGTTGTCATTCTCGTTAATACCACGAATCTGAGCTGAAACTGTACGATACGACTCCCATAGAGTATTATAGGTTTCATCCAGCCCAACTAAATGGTTTAATGTTCCAAAACCCCCACCTGTTGATCCCACGCCCGACAAGGCGGTAATACCACTTGATAGACCCATGCTTTCTTTTGGTAGTCTTGATTTTACATACAGTGATGACTTATATGGAGCGATGTCACCAAAGCTGGCGAGTTCAGGTCTTGATGTTGCAATATATTCCTGCAAATTTCGCCCAGGAGTTGTTGTTGCAAAACTATAATCTTCTGTAATACTTTTTACTAGATTCATGAGATCTGGCATGTCTGTTAAATTGCTAGTCAACAAATACTGCCTAGCGAGTTTTTGGACCCTGCTTAATCCAGGATTAAGTAAGTCGTAGGGATTTAAATCCTTAAACCCAGAACCATCTCCAAATGTAGGCATACCTGTAATGGAACCTGTATCGTTCAACCAACTTTGCGCTCCAAAATCACTTGCAATAGACGCATCATTACCAAGCAATTGTCGTAACTGTATTTTTGCTATATTTGGATATGTTTCAGCAGTATTTTGAATATTTCTAAACACACTCCGAAGGTTGCCTCCAAAACCAGCTTGTGTATCCTTTGGCTGTGTTAACATTTTGCGCAAATTCATTTCCCAAGAATACGGAGCCATTTCCGTTCCAACAAACTGAGATGAAAGCGGGTCAAATTCAGCTAAGAATCTTCCAAACGCTTGGTCTCTTAATCCATTAGCGTTGAGGGTATAACCTTGAGTATTATAAATATCAATTGACTCGCCAACAATACGAGGTATTGCGGACGGATCTGCTGATCCTAAAGCACGAGTAAATAGATTATTCCCGTAATATGTCTGCAAAATTCCTTTAAGATCCTCAGACAACAAATGCTTTGCGTAACTATAGTCTGGTGAACCAACTTTTGATTTTAACCCATTATCAATAAGTAAAGATCTTGCGTATCCGTAGCTACTGTCGCCACCAGTGTTGTTTAGAATATCCATATAGGAGTCAATCATGCCAACTTGCGCACTACCTGGCAGGATCGTAGAATTCTTAAACTGATTAGAGACAGAGTTTAACATTTCAGGCATTGATCTTGCTTTATCAAATAAGCTTTGACCTTTATTATATGGGGTTACATCACTAATGAATCGTGAACTTCTAAGTTGCGCTGGGCTAATACCAAGAGGTGCTTTTTTAAGACCTGTTGCCATCAAGCCATAATTAAGACCTTTTCTACCACTCAAGCCAGCTAATGTTAAACTTCCTGCATTTAGTGTTGATTGAACAGCATCGCTATACCTTACATTTGAAGCAAGATTACTAAAAGCAGAACCAAATGTTTTAACACCCTGAGCTGCTTTTCCACCAATTGATGAAAGAACACTCTTGTTTATTCCAGCACTTAAATTCTCTGCTGGAGAGCCAATTAAAGATTTTGCTACTTGGAAATCGGCTATTGTGTTCCGCAACATACTAAGCCCACCGCTTGTTGCAGCAGATGCTTCACCAACTACCGTAGCATCAATAAAACTACCAGTCCCGATTGAGCCAGCCTTAGGACCAAAACCACCTTCTGGGAATGACATTCTTCCACTAAGGACATCCGCTATTATAGTTGACGGAGATTTTCCATATGTTGATTTTATTGCACTAGTTGGATCATAAAGTCTATTAAGACCTATTAACTCTGGAGCAACTGGTGCAATATCTCTGCCTGTTACTTTTGCAGCACCTGATTGCACTCTACCTAAAAGATTCTTATTCTGAAAAACAGCGCTAGCCCTATTGCTTGCAGCTAAAGCTGCGGATTGAGCTATTTTTCCAGAAAGAGCCATAGCACCACCTTCTCCAAGAGCCATACTCAGTCCTACTCGCCCCACGGTTGAATTTACTGTTTTAAGCAATGCAGTTTTAACTGCAGCATTTGCTAAACTTCCACCACCCATAGTTGCAATACCTATTGCGTCACTAATTGCAGGGTCCCCGCCAACAGAAGCTAATGCTTTTTTCCATGTAGGGATTTTTTCACCAGATAGTTTTTCATATTCACTAATCTGTTTCCACATTACATCTACTGGTGTACCGACATCTGTTAGCTGACCATACTTACGAGGCACAAAAGGAATGGACATACCAGTTCCATAAAACAAATCATTTTGTCGTGTACTTAAATTTTTTAAAGGATTTAGGCTTCGTCCAGGCAATGCAACATCTGTTACCGCCCCGACCAAATTAAATAAACTCATTCCTATTCTAGCAGCATTTTGAGACAACATATCTACCGCACCATATGCAAATTTACCAATTCCACCTAATATATTGCTTCCTTTAAAAATACCTTTTTCAACTATGTTTAAACTTGTATCCTTCATATAATCATATTTCTTAGGCTCATTCTTTACTGGTGCGACAGCAGGAGCAAACATACCCATCCCAGAATAAATTCCACTCCTTTGAATATTCGCCTTAGTGATTTTTTCAAACTTGTTCGCTTCCGAAAGATGAATAACTTCAGCAGCTTTACTTGCAGCAGCGGAATTGGCATAAACTCCTAAATGATCTTTATAACCACCATTTGCAAATGCATTAAAAGCATTAGTGTTAGATAAAATTTTTCCTTTAACAACTGTTGGCAATAATAATTCACCACCACCAACCCCAAAAGATGCAGTGCGAACTGTAGAGTATCCACCTTCACCTGGTATGTTATTTTTTACAATTGGAACTTTCTTTAAATTAATTGTTGGAGAAGCAACAACAGGAATTGATGTTGCATACGGACCCTGTAACGCTTGTGGTGTTTTCTTGGTAGAGTTAGCAAGAATTTTATCTTCACCACCGAACGGAATACCTCCCTTCTTTGGTGCAACATATCCACCTTTGGCAAATTTTGGGATAAGGTTGTTGTTAAGCTTTTCTAATGCACCAATACCTAATCTTGCAACAGCTTTTGCATTAAGGATATATTCCCCGCCATGAAGTAATGCAGGTACTCCTTCTTGAGTAGGGGCATTAATAAACCCGCTTCCGATATAACCGTTCTCATCACTCCTGCTTGGAATTACTCCACCTTTTGCATAACCACGAAATGGTCCAGTTGGTTTTTTAACAACTGGCACAACTGGTTTAGTATATCCAGTACCAAAAGCAAACTCTTGATAGGTTAATGGTTTTAAGCCCCGTGCAACTCGGCTTGCGTTAGTATTTTCAAATACATCAGCCCTACCACCTGCGCCACCAGTAGCTGAAGGGGTTCCACCACCACCTCCACCACCGCCACCGCCAGCGCTTGCGGCAGCCTCTTGAGCTGCCGCTGCTGCATCTGCCTGAACCTTGAGAGCTAACCACTTCTTGGTGGTTTCATCAAGATGACCACGCATTTCTTCAAATAATGTTGCATTTATTGCAACATTATTTCTTAAACTATCGGTAATGGATATGTTGCCATCAATAATAGCTTGCTTGTAAATTGTTTCCCAGTTGGTAACAAATTTCAAAGATGCTTCTGCGAACGGAGTTAAGAAATCTTCATCAACAATCCGCAAAATTTCTGTTTTAGCAACATCAAAATTACCAACCAAACCAGTAGAAACTAGACCAAACGCATCAACGACTGTTTGCTTCTTATCACCAAAAACTCCGCCCATATCGGCAA
>Ga0209107_10000832_pt1 | contig 17575 bp, 26 predicted proteins | sample LakErihyJuly2011_2_FD_187460 | JGI IMG/M metagenome (GOLD analysis project Ga0209107, IMG submission 187460) | Freshwater microbial communities from dead zone in Lake Erie, Canada - CCB hypolimnion July 2011 (SPAdes) (version 2) | ecosystem: Environmental > Aquatic > Freshwater > Lentic >... | reverse complement strand
AACTGTTTGGTGAACTTGGCGATAGGGCTGGTATTGGTGACGGAACGAGGCGTGAAGAACGTCGTGCTAGACCAAAGCCCCCTGCTGGCTCAACAGGAAGAACAAGAGGTGTTCTTGCTGGAGCAGTATCTCCTGCTCCTGAAACAGATAATCCGTTTGATGTTTCTTCTGTAGCTGCCAGTGCTACAAAACCAGTAGACAAACCGATAACCCCACCAGTGGTAGATAGACAAAAAACCGTTGATGCTTTTGGTGTTCAAGCTGAGTTTTATGCAGAAGGGGGAATACTAAAACACATCATGGAAACAATAGAGGCAGGACAGCGTTCAGATAGATATAGAAATTCCGCTACTAAAGAGCTTTATCTTGAAGCGGAACAAGCATACAAAGATGCAATGCTTGAGCTTCCCGGAGATTCCCCAGACGATGCAACTAAAAGAGTTGCAAAGCTTCTAGATACCCTACGATGGGATATCGGTCTTGCGGATACTGGTGCAGATTCTGATCGTATTCGTGAGAAAACCAAAATAATTAGAGATTTACATAATAGTAAAACATTTAGAGAGCAAGCAGCTCTATTCGTTTCCGAAGATTACGAACCAAATCCTATTCATTATTTTGAGCGCCAAAATATTGACTTTGAATATGCTGCCGCATTAATGACTGAAGACACCGTAGTTCAAAAATTACGACGCATACAATCATTAAAAGCAGTAGCGATTGAAAATATCACCAATGCAAATAGGGATGCTTGGTCCCTCATTGATGAAAGAACCATGATGTCTACCTTTGAAAAACTAGACATGCTTACATTAATGGAAAGCGATGTATTGTCAAAAAACTCAGATCGTCTTGGTTGGGGAATAATGCTTGATGGTGAAAGTGCCACAGAGTTAGCTCCTGGGATACCAAAATATCAACTAAATACTTACGCACTTGGTGATCTTCAATATGAGATGCGACGAAACAGCACAGAAACAACAGAAAAATTAGTACAACTACGCAATAGCTTAATAGCAATCTTGAACGACCAAAAACGTGATTCGGTTGATAAAAAATTAATGGTTGATGCAAATGGTAAATACACAATGGGGTCCGCTAGTTACACTCAACAACAACTTTATGGAGTTACATTACTACTCAAAGAACGAATGGCGCTCAAAGATACTGCTGACGCCAACCCAAATGGTTATCACGCTGATGGTGTTCCAGTTTTCTCAAAAGAAGAACTTATGAGCAATCCAGGCTTTGAATCAGCCATAAGCGATGAGTGGGAATTTCTTGCAACAGCCTTAACATCAATAGAAGAACTTGCTTCAGATGCTTCCCCAGAAGAAATTCGCAATCGCAATAACGACATAGCTAGTAATAAAGAAGTTCTGCGTAAAAGATTGGCTTCTTTCGCATTTGACATGAACCGTACAGAAGTTGATTCTTGGCAATATAACGATTCACGATTGCGCTACCACGCAGCTTTGATGGCCTACGACGGAGTTTTGGCTCCTCCCGTAATTGATATTCCCGATGTTTTACCAGAAGAAATTGATGGCCGATTAAAAGAAATTGCTTTGCAAGAATTTGACAAACGACAAGAATATCTAGGTGAATGGATGAAAACTCATTATCCAGCTGGCGAAACACCGTGGACAAAAATAAGCACTAGAGATTTGGCTGACGCAGTTGCTAACGACGACAACGACACTATCGCAACATGGCTCACTGGTGCTTATGAAATAGAAATGACCGGTCTAGATGGTCGTGAATACAGAACCAGACTTAATGAATTTAACTGGGGTGACAATGTTGACGAAGAGCACTTTGGCACTGGTGGCGAAATATTCGCATATATAGACATTGAAGTTTTAGATGAAGACACGGGCGTCTGGCAGAAAATCGGATATTCAACGAGAATAATTGACCCAAGCTCAGATGCAATTTATAGTGCCTCAATGAATGTTGATGACCCCAAATATAGAGGTGCTGGAATAGCATCAATCTACAATGGTAACTCCTGGACATGGGCGAAGGGTGCTGGTTTTGACGATATAGAAGTTATGGCAGTAGACGATGGAAGTTATGTTTGGGGTCGTGCCGGTTATGTTGATGAAAGCTTGTCTCCAGATCCTTTTGTTGTTGAATTGGCAAAATACAGAAGAAATATTCCGTCAATAATAACAACAGAAGAACAGGCTGTTTCCATTCAGAGACTTGTTAATCGTGGTGCTGGATCACATATGGATTGGATTTTTGCATTAGAAAACGGTAACGCTGAGGGCACAAGCGAAGAAAGAGCTCTTCGCAAAATACAACTTGGTAATTGGTTCAAACAGAGAGCGCCTTTTAATAGTGGAACACTAAGCCTTCTTGATGACGAGATGTTTTCTCTTGATCCACGAATAAGAGTAAGACGAGCAAAAGGTAAATCAAAACCTAAAGTGCCTCTATTACGCAAAGATTAAGGAATGAGATAATGACTAAAAAAAACAAATCAATTGTTACCGAAGAGTACCGAGCAACAATAACAAAACAACTATATTCTCTTCCAGACAATGAAAGACACGCAATTATGCAGATTGCTTTTGCCTTGCGTGATGAAGGAAAAGATGAAGATACTGTCCAGGCGGTAATTTGGCATCTGTCAAAAAAGGAAAACAGCCCGCTGATACCTCTATATTTTGCTAAAATACAACCATCGGAAATATGGGATTCTTCGCCAAGCGGTAAACCTGAAGATGCAAAAAAAGCATCAAAATTGCCTACAAGTTTGAAAATAAATAAATAAAATGACAAATAAATCAAACATCAAACCGACCAGAGATCAAGCTTTAAAAGTAGCCAGACTCCTCGGTTCATACGGCGCTCATGTTGCTGAGAATGGTGAATGGGCACCATGTAAGTCCCCAGACATTCTTCGTAATGTATTGGACAATAAACCGGCTGGCGAAGTTGCGAAGAAAAGTAGCATCATTGAACACCGGACAGACTCCTACAGATCCTTTAGTGGTTGCTACTCAACATCCATAGAAACAGCACTGAAAACAGCCAAGGAGAGAGGATGCTCTGGAATGCGAGTAATCCTTACCGAATCAGGCAAGAAGTACGCTCCATGTATTCCCAAGAAGTTTGAAAAGCTCAAAGAACGTGGAGTGGCAGGGATTGACACTCTTCCCGATGGTGGTCTTGTTTCTTCTCAATTCAAGGATGATATTACCGAAATAGATGCCAAGGGTTTTGTTAACTATGTCAGTGAATCAACCGATCCAGATGTGTTTACAAGTGGTGACTCAGCAAGAAAAAGAAGCCGCCAATTGGGTTGCATCGGAATTAGGTCATACAAGGCACGAGATGGAAAGACGGTTTATTTGCCATGCACTAACTCTCCGGATCACAATAATGCATTGAATATTGGTGTTGATGGTCGGCCTAAAAAGCCAAAGGTTTCAGGAGCCAGAAAAAAGACTGGCGCAGGTTTCATGAAAGAACCATCCGATATGTCGGACTTTTTTGACTCAAGAACCCCAATGTCTGCCTCTTCAGAATTGCCTTCAAGTGATCTTGCTAGAAAAATAAACAAGCGCAAACGCATGAATGGCAAGGTTTATGGGTTTGAAAATCTTGAATTGAAGAGCCTCAAAAAACCGTCTGTTCACCATACGGTTCCAGGTTCTTTTGCAAAAGAAATAGTCCTTGATTCTCAGGTCGTTAATTCTCTTGCTGAAAAAACAAGAAAACATAATGCCGAGGTAAAAAGAATCTCAAGCGAAGATTGGGCTACCACCAACCTGCGCACTATAAAAATGGTATACACGCGCGGCATTAACGCTCACGCAATCATGAAAAATAGTGAGACTTCAGCCAAAGAACTGGCCTCAAAGCGTGTAAATGATTTCATGAAAATGCTGATCTCGGGGAAGCCGGAAGATCAAAAATACAAGTCAGACAATGATTTGCTGCCCGAAGACCATCCTTGGAAAAAGAACAAAAAAGCGCCATTGTCTAAGTCGCTCGTCGTTGATGATGTTGAATATTTTGCAACTCCAGAGATGCAGGAGAGCGGTTTTGCTTACGGTACTGGTTCACCGAGGAAAGTAAAAAGACAAATTCTCTTCACAGCAGTTGACGTTGATTAGTATTTATTAATAGTAATTTTAAAAAGTTGCTGTTAGATAGATGTGTAAGATGTTATTCTGCTCTATAGACCTTATGGTTGGGTGCTCACCTGAGCCGCAAGTCTGTCATTTAAAAAAATCACAATTCACATAGGAGTGAAAATTATGTCGTACGACGAATCCCGCTTGCGGGAACTACAAGGTGCCCTTCGTGGCAAAATGGCTGACAATAAAACTATTGCCGACAACTTCAAAGTTGAAGACGGTACGGTTGTAGTTAGCTCAGAACAAAAATCCGCTTTTGACACAAACATGCGTGACATCCGCGAAATCAAGAGCCTCATTGAGGGTCTTGAAGGAATGCGCGATGTTGAAGAGTGGGGCAACAAGCCTCAGTCCGATTCAGTAGCACAAGCTGCTGGCGCACAAGGTCAATGGAGCAATGCACCACAACAGGCTAAGACCCTCGGTGGAATGTTCATTGACTCACCAGAGTTCAAGAGCCTCCAGAATGGTAAGAATGGCGCAAACATGCCTTCTCCTTTCCAACTGAACCGTGGCGATGTCACTGGTCTCTGGGGAACCAAGGATGTCTTCTCAAGTCAGCCAACAGGAACACCTGGCTCGTTTGGTTCAATCCAGCGCGATCCAATCGTTATTCCACCAATGCGTACGAACCGTGTTCGTGACTTGTTCCCAAGTCGCACCACTTCAGCCGCAGTAATTGAATACTTCCGCATGACTGGATTCACCAACAATGCAGCAGCAGTTTCAGAGCGTACTGGTACTACGTTCACAGCCAAGCCACAGTCGTCTTTCACCTTCGTTGGTGAGCAGGCTCCTGTTCGCACCTTGGCACACTGGGAAGCAGCACATCGCAATGTTCTTGCTGATGAGCCACAGTTGCGTTCAATCATTGACAACGAACTCCTTTACGGATTGCGTTTGCAAGAAGATGCTCAGATCCTTACAGGTGACGGTGTAGGCGAAAACCTTACTGGTATCCTTGCAACTTCTGGTATCCAAACCTACAACTGGTCAGCCGGTGTTGTCGGTGACAACAAGGCAGATGCGATTCGTCGCGCCGCAACCTTGTCGTTCCTTGCTTACTACGAGCCAACAGGTGTTGTTCTTCACCCTAACGATTGGGAAGACATTGAACTTTCCAAGGATGACAATGGTCAGTACCTCGTAGCAGTTTCGGTTGCTATGGGTGGCGAGCCAAAGTTGTGGAGAATTCCTGTAGTTGATACACCTGCAATGACAGAAGGACAAGCCCTTGTTGGTGCGTTCGGTACTGGCGCTCAGTTGTATGACCGTGAACAGGCAAGCATTCGTATCAGCGAACAGCACGCAGACTTCTTCGTCCGCAACGCAATCGTTGTTCTCGCAGAACAGCGTTTGGCTCTTGCAGTCAAGCGTCCAGAAGCATTCGTTAAAGTAACCTTTAACAGCGCTCCAGCCTGATAAACACTTAGCGGAACCCCGCTCATGCCTCAGGGTGTGGGCGGGGTTTTTGCTATATATAGCACAGTTCTATAGAAAAGAAAAAACATTATGGCCCCCAAAAAACCAGCAAAACCTATGGCAGGACAAACCAAACAACCAGTTCAGGATCCGACAATATACGGTTCTATGATCAAGATTTACGGAAGCAAAAACGCTCCATGCTTTTGTGCTAAATGTGAAAAAAGAACAGTCAGAGGAATGATGCGGACAAAGGCTGAAAAGTTTTACTGCTCAGCCTCTTGCGCTTTTAACTCATAATTGAACGAAGGTTGATGCCTTCCCATATTGTTTTGGGATCTACGGTTGGGCTTAACAGGGGGATAATTACCCCACGCACCCGGTTTTCGTAACCGATGGTGTCGCACCAGTTTTTTGCTTCTTCTAGAGTTTTAAACGGACCAAAAGTTTCCGTAAAATTTGAACCGTAGTGCTGAACTACCCATCCACCGATGCGGTCGTTAGTAATGTTTTCCATATTCTCTTTCAATATTAGGTTAGATTAATCGCTTATTTTTTTGTATTCAATCAGGCTTTTAAATCTTTGCCCAAGAGTCTTGTATTGAGAGCCAAGATTGTTTTTTGTTGAAGACTCAACTATTGGAAGAATTGTCTTCTTCAAGTTTTCAATCTCCCTTTTCAACTCTTCATACTCTGTTTCTTTTTTACTTTGAAATGCCATTAGCAATACCTTTAACTTTCACAATTGAATCCTTTACTTCGCTCAATATGCCACTCATCTCAGTCCATGTATGTGAGTTCGGAGAACTTAGAACAGCGTCAAGACTAATTATCAACTCAATAGGAAATGCCTCATCAAGAACGGCACGATAGTAGGCACTGCCCATCTCTGCAACATCCATTAAACGGATCCTGGAGTTCCTACAGATACAGATGCACAAATCTCTACCCAAACTGCTGGTTCGTTTTTCTTCACCCACTTAGCGGCCATCGCTGCGCGCTTTGATGCTGTTTGAGTATATTTACGGCTCTTGTCGCGACCCATATCTGTTCTACGATATTTTTGCATATAGTCACGTGCTGCCGTTTTGCAAAGCTCACACCTGCATTTTTGATTCGTGTAGCAGGCATATGAACCGTGTTTAAGTACTTCTTCTGTCATTTCTTTTCTTTCTTCTAGTGCCAACGTGTTTGGCAACTAATGATATTTTTGCAAACCCATTTTTTGTTTGCCAGTGGGTATCTTTTCATAAAAACAGCAAGTCTTATTCTTCGGCAGAAAAGACACTCTTTAGTGATTCCCATAGGTGAAAAGTATATCACCCATGTTGTATTTTTGCTATAGGCCAAGCGATGTTTCTATACTTTTCCAGTCTTCGTTTCCGGAGACAAAAGCATAAATAAATTCTAGATAATCATCGTTGTTATCGGTTAGATGATATGCAACTCTACAGATACGAGAAAAATCGGCAATTATTTGCTTGTTTTCTAAATATGAAGATATTGCTATTGCAAGCTTAACATTTTGTAGTTCGCTTGGAAGATTTTTATCATTTTGTGGCATAACCAAACCTTTCAAGTAACTTTTTTTGTATGGGATTATAAGCAGGAAACTTTAGTTTCATTGACACACCAGTACTGTCACGCAAAGCATCTCTAGCCCAAGGAAAAATTGTTAAAAACTGAATAGGAACTAAACCATCACCAAAGTCCGTATGTAGTCGCTCAAATGTTTGAACCAAGTCTAAACCGTAATCACTTACAAGATCGTCTTTATTTCCTTCAAGCCATTCACCTATGTGGTCATGCAACCCATCAATATCGCCAGTATCAGTCATCTTGTATCCGGCTTTTGCCCAGTTGTATGTTCCATCCCAATCGGTCTGAAGCGAAGATTCCTTGATTCCCATTATTCCATAGTTCTTTTCGGTAGCGATATTAAAAGACTGACCCAACCCAACCCCTTGAAATTCTTCTTCAATCGTAAGAACCTGATGGTACATGCTTTCAGGAAGAGCAGTTTTCCCTTCATCATCCATGTCTTTAAACTCCAACGACCTGACAAACATTCCAGCAAGTATTCTTTTATTAGGGCTGTCCACTTCTTCTAATACGACATCTCCACTAAAGCGGATAGTTTCTGTATCCGTTCTGAAACCGTCGGAAATCGCTATTCCAGCACCGACATTTAAATCGGTACGGTGAGTGGCTCTTCCAGACGGATCACGGTTCGGTTGTTTTTTGGTTCCTGGTTCCAAAATCCCAGCTGCTCTAAGTTTTGTAGAAGCCCTATATCTTTTGCCGTTGATCATGAACTCACCCAAGTCCTGATTAAAGATTTTTTCAGCTTGCTTATAAACATCGTTATAGGCTTCCTGAATTTTTATTCTGTCTTCAGGCATTGTTTCTGGTTTCTTGAGCAAGGTTCTTAATTTATATATTCCTTCTCTTATGTCTTTAATTTTAGGGATTGACTCAGGGTCTTTAATTTCAGCAATTTTTTTCTGTCGCTCAGTGTTAACTCTAATTTTTTTAGCAACTTGTTTGTTGTATAAATCTTTAACTGATTGAAGAACACGTGACAAAGCCGGAGGGCAGGGAACCCATTTAGCCCCCGCCTCTTCCAAACATCTGCCGTCACCGTCACCGTCAACCAATGGGACTGAAGGGTCAAAAGGTTTATCCCCAATGGGTTTTCCTAGTTGACCCTTCAAAAGAGCATCAGTTACTGTTTTGGCATAATATGTTTTCATTACACCAAAATATTATCACTTAGCCCAAGTTTGTAGAGTGATACGGTGCCACTCAACAACATCATCCTCGGTTGCGCCCCATGAATATCCACCTGCAAGTGTAAACAGTGCTGGCGTTTCTCCGATGAAGTCACGAACCATCTGCTCACGCTTCTCAATGAGTTCAATTTCCACACCGTCATTAATAGGGTCCATGCCCGCATTATAAATAATGATGTCAAACTGACCTAAAGAACCCGCATAATCAAGAGCGCGCTTAATGTACTTGTCGTACGACTCGTGCTTTTCGTGAGGAACAAAAGTAACACGGCTTTCGCCTTCTTCTTCCCAGATGTCAAACGCTGATGTAGAGACATCAACCTGAACAACATTCTCTGGCCAGTGACGCCGGATAAAGGAAAAAGTACCTCCACCGCCGTGAGCATCAAAGTCAAGAACAAGAACCTTCTTAGCACCCAACTTAATTGCTTCGGCAATACCTACTGCCAGTCCGTTGATGGTGCAAAACCCTGCCCCACCGTTACGGCGTGCGTGGTGCAATCCAGAGGACAAAGATCCGCTGATGCCACCATGTGTCATTACTTCTGTAACTGCGGCCACAATGCCTGCTGAGTGTCCTCGTGCCATTCTGTAGATGTTCTTGTCCCACTCAAAAGAAGAGCTTTCTGCGAGACTTCGTGGAGTACCAGTAATCAGAGCCTGGAGATACTCGGGATCGGTGATTTCTTGAATCAGGGTGTCCGTTGTGTCATAAAACTCTGACGGATCAGAGATTACGATGCCTTTGATAGGGCTATTTTTCAGTGATTCAACAATGTTGCCGCTTTTGCGGGTTGTGTCAAACTTTTCACCGCAGGAAACGTAGTCCTCGTTGTAATAAACATTTGTCATAAATATCCCCTTTCTAGAGATTAAATTATCTTACAAAGGTAGTATATCAGGGCTTAGGCCCCCTGTCAATAGGGGGTGTGTCAAGGTTATTTATATGACCGAGGTCACACCTAAATGCGGCTATTTTGGTCATATTTAAGTGACTGTTAAAAATAAATCTAGAAGTTGCATTGTCTGTAAAGTGCTGTTATTATTTTCTCATCGGTTGAAACCAACCGTCTTATATATACAGAAAGCACTGAGATGACTACACAGTATGAGCGTATTAAAACGCAAATGAAAAATCGTATGGGCCGACCAGCTCTTGATCCTCAAGAAAAAGAACGCCGTCACGAGATTCAAAAAGCCGAAAATCGTCGTCGCGCAGAAGCACGCCGTCGTGCATATCTTGTTCTTCAACACAAGTACGAAGACGAGTTCAAGACAATCTTCAATGAAGAATACTCTGCACTTGAGAGCGACAAACGGTTCGTAAAAACTGTTTAAATAAAGACATGAAAAACACCCCGTTGTTAACCATCGGGGTGTTTTTTTATGTCATAATTACTATGCATTAATAAAATGCACCGACAAGAAGGACCGTAACATGTCAACAGCAGTACTCGCCCCATCAACTATCACATTGAACATTGCTGGCGGCCTTGCCACAACTAGCATCGTTACAATGGCTATGCCATTTGCTGGCAAAATCACAGGCGCTTATGTCGCAGTAACCACAGCTCCAGTAGGTTCAGCACTTACCGCAGACCTTAAAGTCGGTTCTGATGTAGCAGCAGCGTTCTCAATCGCGGCTGCAGGAACTTCAGACGAAGGAACACTTACTGCAGCCAATTGCGACTTCGCAAAAGGCGACCTAGTGAGCCTCGATGTCTCAGCTGTTGGTTCAAGCACCGCTGGTTCAAACATGACAGTTGCATTCACCGTCACCGAGGGCTAAATAAACTTTTTAACAAAAAAACCACCTCGCTCTTGATGGGCGGGGTGGTTTTTTTTATGTTCCAAAGCATGGTTGGTGCATCTGTGGTTTTTGTGCCATAACTCAACATGGCTCCATTTAGACCAACGCATTGACTTTTTGCCGCATAAACCACACATACCTCTAATGTTTTTATCTACGCTTATATCTAGCAGTGTTGCTGTCGTGCTCAACAGTAATGGCTATCAATTATGAATTGAACAATATCTTTGTCTTCAACTCTGGTAATTGGTATTCGCGCAGCATGGTTATGGAATATGCAAGATTCGGATTCTGCATACCAACGCACAACATTAGCGATAGTGACATTAACGGGTTTTTCAGGTCTTGAAACCTTGAGATTTTTTTTATTGCTCATGTTTTCCATCCTATTGAGTATCTGTATGAAATGTCAAATAAAAAATTAAAAACTAAGGCTTTTAAGTAAAGTATTTTTAATTAGCAGTAATGTATAATTTGCTTATACAAGTTCGCTAAGCAAAAGTTCCTTTACCTTAGGACACATCCGTGAAAGTCACGATGGACCAACTAGGCTTCCATCGTGACTTTTGCGTTTATGGGTTTAGACCTTTCCCTTACATCAACAGGGATATCCATGAACGAAATCACCAGCGTTATTCAACCCAAATCAAAAGGCGCAGAACGGCTTTCCGATGTAACACGGAGAATACTCCACGAATGTTTAGAGAACGAAATTGGATGCGTACTTGTAGAAGGATATTCCTTTGCTTCCAGAAGTGGACAAGCCTTCAGCATTGGCGAACTAGGCGGATCGGTCCGTATGACCCTCTGGGAGTGCAACATACCGTTCATAGAAATACCACCTACATCTAGAGCAAAGTTTGCAACAGGTCGTGGAAATGCTTCCAAAGGCGAAGTCATCTCTGCTGTATCTGCAAAGACCGGGAAGATATTCACAGGAGCCGGCGGGAACGACGAATGCGATGCTTGGGTTTTGGAACAAATGGGGCTGTGTCATTTTGAAATGTCTAAATGGGGTTGGACTAAAGAACAAATGAGTGCTTTAGAAAAGATAGACTGGACACCACTAGAAAGAATTATATGAACAAACGATCACAGCCAATCTCCCAAATTGATATTGAAAACGAGATAATGAGATGTCTCGGCATGCTTGAAGAAGAAACGGAAGCGTTTGAATCTCTTGCTGAATCAGCTGCAAAAAAAGAAGCCCTGTATAAGGCAAATTGGGCTAAGCAGTATCTTGCCGCTCAAGGGTCAATAAAAGAACGTGAAGCATGGTCTGATTATCACCTTGCCGACGAGTCTTATGACTATAAAATTGCAGAAGCGTTGGTTAAAGCAAAAAGAGAAAAACTACTTTCTCTTCGTACATCAATTGACGCACTTCGCACTCTGAATGCCAATGTTCGCGTTCAAGTAAACCATTAAGGAAAAAATGACAGCAATAGATCTGACAGACAAGACATACAAAGAATTCATCACATCGTCCTCTGTGGTTATTGTTGACATGTGGGCCGAGTGGTGTGGACCATGTAAGCAGTTATCCCCGATAATTAGTTCCATTGCTACCGATTACCCCCAAGTAAAAGTAGGCAAAGTCAATGTTGACGATTATCCAGAAATTGGAAAAGATAACAACATCATGAGCATCCCCACTATTCTTGTTTTTAAAGATGGAAAACTTGTGAAAACCATTGTTGGGGCGTTTCCAAAAACACAATTGATTAACCAAATGAGTGAATATCTATAATGAACCACAAAATCCATTCTTCAATTAACGATCTAGCCGTAAGCATGGACACACTAGTGGCTCTTCCTGGTAACCCAAGAATAGGAAATGTTGAAGCCATTGCAGCGTCTTATGAAGAGTTTGGTCAAGTGCGCCCCATTGTTGTCCGTCCCAATGATGACGGAACTTCAACTATTCTTGCGGGTAACCACCAGTACCAAGCAGCTAAATCGCTTGGGTGGACACATATTGCTGTTATTCAAATGGATGCAGACGATGCTCGTGCTATGGCTTTCGCTATTGCAGATAACCGTACAAACGAACTTGGTCACACTGATGACAAACTTTTGTACGATGCTTTGGGTTTAATCGTTGAAGATTACTCAGATTTGATGCAAAACCTTGAGTGGGATGAATTTGAACTAGCAATTATGGATCATTCTCAGGAAAGATTAGAATATGCACCCTCAACACCTGGACTCTACGAACAGCCAATTATTTCATTATTAGATGACGAAGAAGAAGATACCAAAGCAAATGTTTCTTATTCACGAAACAGCGACGGTGATGTTGTTATAGAAGCACCAAAAGGCGCAGACATGTCATCGCTCGTAACACAAGGATCAACTTCTGCTGGTGTTTCCGGAAGCACTCGTGCCGTCGTTCAATATTCTCTTGTTTTTGATGACCCTGACCAGCAACGCAAATGGTACGACTTTTTGCGCTGGTTACGTAGTGACCCTGGCGTTGACGGTGAAACAACCGCAGCCAAAGTTATTAATTTTATTGAAAATCACGCAGACTTTTAATTTTAAGACCTGTGGATAAGTAGAATATACATATGGGTTATTTCTACGAGTCTTCTGAATACATTATGGGCGATGTGTCCATTACTAGAGCAGACAGAAAAGCATGCCCAGTTTGTGGTCACCCAACAGGAGATTGTGCAACAGACACATCTGAACCAAAACATATTATCGGAATTGGAATTTTTAATTCCATAGATAAAAAAATGACATTCACGGTCAAAGAAGATATTTTTGAAGAACGACAAATAACACCATTCACAACCGCACGAGTTCTGATCGTACAAAAAGGTCAAGTCATACCTGTGGATAAAGCGCGAGAATTGAACTTACTCTAAACACTTTCTGTATATAAAAATACTGTATCCTTACTGTCTACCCATTACGACTAACAGGAGTTTATATGCCCATACTTGACCAATCTTTCATTGACACTTATGCGACAAAAACTCCTCCTTGGGGATTCGGAGGACTAGGAGAAATCGTTTATCTTCGTACATACAGTCGTCCTGTTGAAGGTAAAAACCGCAACGAATCATGGGTAGAAACAATCCAAAGAGTTATTGATGGTGCTTTTGACATTGGTGTTCCATACACAAAAGATGATGCAGAAAAACTGTTTGACCACATGTTCAACTTGCGCTGCTCAATGTCAGGCCGTGCATTGTGGCAACTCGGCACACCGCTTGTTAAACAATTCAACGGTACATCGCTCAACAACTGCTACTTCACAAACATTGAAAAAGTAGAAGACTTTGAACTGGTGTTTGACTACCTCATGCTTGGCGGAGGCGTTGGATTCTCTGTTGAACGAGCAAAGATTCACGAACTTCCAAAAGTAAAAAACAACATCGTTATCACACATGAGCGCACAAACGATGCAGACATTATTGTTCCAGACTCTCGTCAAGGATGGCGTCGCTTGCTTCATAGTGTTTTGAAGTCATATTTTGAAACAGGAAAATCGTTTTCGTATTCAACAATTCTCGTTCGTGAGTTTGGTGCAAAACTAAGCACATTCGGCGGAACAGCAAGCGGGCCTGGCGCTCTCATTGAAGGTATTGACGACATTTGCAAGGTTCTCAACAATCGTGCAGGAAAGAAATTAAGGTCTATTGATGTTTTGGATATTTGTAACATTATTGGTCGCATTGTTGTTTCCGGCTCGTCACGTCGGTCGGCGCAAATAGCAATCGGTGACCCAGACGATGTTCTTTTCCTTCGTGCTAAGAACTGGTCAAGCGGTGACATTCCTGCATGGCGCGCAAACTCAAACAACAGCATCTATGCAGACTATTTTGACCACATTCAACCAGAACTTTGGAAGGGCTATAACGGAAGCGGTGAACCATACGGTTTGTTGAATCGCCGTCTTGCCCGCAAGTTCGGTCGTGCTGGAGAAGCGCGTCCTGACCCAACAATTGATGGTTTCAACCCATGTGCAGAAATTGCATTGGCTGATGGTGAGTCATGCAACCTTGCAACTCTTTTCCTTCCAAACATTTCATCGTTTGAACAATTCAAAGAAATCTCACGACTTCTCTATGTCACACAAAAGCAAATCACCCGTATGGACTACCCATACGAAAAGACAACAAACATCGTTCGCAAGAACGCACGCCTCGGTCAGTCAATCACTGGAATCCTTCAAGCAAGCGACGAGCAAGTCTCTTGGCTTAGCGACGGATACGAATTCCTAGACAAGCTTGATGTTGAATACTCGGCAGAGAAGGGCTACCCACGCTCTGTTCGCCTAACAACAGTTCAGCCTTCTGGCACCCTTTCCCTTCTTCCAGGTGTAACCCCAGGAATCCATCCAGCATTTGCGCGCTACTACATTCGTCGTGTTCGTTTCGGTGCTGCCGATCCGCTCGTGAACGCATGCCGTGCCCGTGGCTACAAGGTTCAATGGGACATCGGTCTTGATGGTAGAGAAGATCACACAAAGTATGTTGTTGATTTCCCTTGTCAGTCTCCAGAGAATGCAGTTTTAGCAAAAGACATCACAGCCGTAGAACAGCTTGAATGGGTTAAAAAGATGCAAACACAATGGGCAGACAACGCAGTTTCCGTAACTGTCTATTACCGTAAGGAAGAACTTGAGCAAATCAAGGAATGGTTGTCAAGCAATTACGACAACCACGTCAAGTCTGTTTCTTTCCTTCTTCACGCTGACCATAACTTCCCGTTGCCACCATATGAAGAAATCACCCATGAAGTGTACGAAAAACTGCTTGCAAAAGTTGACTTTTCAATCCCTATGGTTTTGACAGGAAATGACGAAATTGATCTTGATGATTGCGCGACTGGTGCTTGCCCTGTAAAGTAAAGGCATGCCTATAAATCTTTCACCCAAAGAGCGTTTCTTTAAGAAAGTCAACAAGACCGATTCTTGCTGGCTCTGGACTGGAGCTTTAAGTTCTCGCGGGTATGGTTCTTTCAGAATAGACGGCAAAACTGTCAGTACACACAGGCTGAGTTATTCATGGTTTAAGGGTGAAGTACCAGAAGGTATATTTGTCTGCCACACCTGCGATACACCAGCATGCGTAAACCCTGACCACTTATGGCTCGGAACCAATTCCGACAACATGCAGGACATGATTGCTAAAGATAGACACGGGCGTTCAATGCGGACACAAACGCATTGTAGAAAAGGTCACGATTTTGCTGTTGTTGGTTTCAAAACTTTTACAAGAAAAAATGGAAAAGTTGAAAAGTACTGCAAAGAATGCAAACATATTAGCGACTCAAGTAGGGTTGGAAAAAACCTTGAATACATGCGTGAATATAATCGTAAAAATAGAGACAAACTAAATGAACAAAAAAGATTGCAGTATCACGCCCGTAAGAATCAGGAGTAGCCAATGAGCCAAGGAAAAAGACCATCAGATAAGCACCTCTACGAAGTAGCCAATGTTTATATAAAAGCATACGCATCATCAACTGGTGTACAAAAAGCAGTTGCTACACACTTTGGTATACCAGTCTCAAGAGCGGCCAAACAAATCATAGTTGCACGCAACCGTGGCATGCTTCCGGCTACTGAAGAACTGCGACTGCGCAGGCAATACGACACAGCAAAACGAAACCTTGAACAATATGTCAATGACCTAGAATTACTGCAGCCCAAAGAATAAAAATGACACAAAAATACGACTTCACATCAAGCGGTATCAAAGTAAAAGGCAATGACTCGTATCATGTCTTCAAATTAGAAGAACAAGACAAATGGGTACTTATCCGCTACAGGGATGATATAACCTACGAAGCAGCAACTTTCGTCTCACCCGACGAAGCACGCGCATTCGCACACGCATTAGGCTTGGATTTAACTAAAGTAAAACAATGAGTATCTCCTATCTAGGGAGACTCGGTGTTCCTGATGTTTGCCACAAAGCCATAGGAATACTAAGAGAACTCGGTCTTGAAAAAGACATTCCATATAATTCCTATACTGGATCTGTAAGTTTCAAAGGTTCCCTTGCTCTCGCATGCGGTTCAACATTAAAGAAACTTCAACCCTGGGATGGTTCCGTAACAGAAGATGGAATCCCCGTGCCTGAACACAGTATTAGTTTGTTCATGGAAACAGTTTCGTATCTAGAGTCCCTCATAGATGACGATATTGACGAATGGTCTTCCAATCACACATTTGCAGACATTGTTAGTTTGATTCAAAAAGCAATCAACCGGATAGAAATAGCCATCACGTGATTCTTCCCCACGAAATAAAATGGCTAAAAGCATGCCAGTCGTTAGCACCAATATTTTCCACGTGTTCCAAAAAACAATATGCTTCTTTTATAATAGCTACAAATAAGCGTGTTATAGGTTTTGGATACAATGGCTCCCCACCAGGAATGCCACACTGCACAGACGGCCACTGCCCAAGACTCCACGAAAACTCGGCATCAGGAAGCGCCTACGATAACTGCATAAGCCAACACGCCGAAGCAGGAGCGCTCCTATGGTCAGACCCCTCCATGCGTATAGGGGCAACACTCATCGTCAACGGAACACCCTGTATGGGGTGCGCCAAACTCATAGCCTCATCTGGGGTTATTAGAGTCGTTTGCATAAATGATGGAAACTATGTACAATGGCCTCTAGTAAAGCAGTTTTTTGCAGACGCAAAAATTGAGATAGTAGAACATGACATACAACTATGAAAAGGCATTCACAGAAGGCCACAAGTACAACAATATAGTTGCCAAGTTTCTCAGTGAACAAGGAATCCCCTGCAAAGTGCCAGAACTTGAACTCGCACAAAACAAAGCAGATCGTGCGCGGTTCACATTAGGCGAAAAAGACATCATCCTAGAAAAACTGCCTAAAGTTTTAGAAGTGAAAACAACACGGCGCGCATTTACTGATAATCCCCACGACTTTCCATTCTCCAATACAATCGTGGATACTGTTCACGGATACGAAAGTAAAGAAGTGAAGCCCTACGCATACATTCTTTACAGTCAACCAACAGGCTCAATGCTTGTCTTGCCGCCGTCCACAAAAAGCAACTGGAACATAAAGACTATTTATGACACATATCAGGACTTGACGGACGACTTTTATCTCATCAATAAAAAAGACATACGCCCGATGGCCGACCTCGTAGCCCGACTCCTACAATTGCAAAACGCAACGCACTGACCTCGCCGGCTCCCCTCCGCTTCTACACGCCTATGCGCGAAGCGCACGATATTTTTTCAAATCAGTAAGACACAGCACTCCCCGTTCAGATAAATCTAAACGAATATGGAGTCTTTGATTATAAATTGTCCCCGTCAGCACTCTTCTTCTTAGAATTCGCATATCTTTCAAGAAGCCGGCGACCCTTAGCTGCAAGTTCCGCAGCATCC
>Ga0209107_10000830_pt1 | contig 17581 bp, 10 predicted proteins | sample LakErihyJuly2011_2_FD_187460 | JGI IMG/M metagenome (GOLD analysis project Ga0209107, IMG submission 187460) | Freshwater microbial communities from dead zone in Lake Erie, Canada - CCB hypolimnion July 2011 (SPAdes) (version 2) | ecosystem: Environmental > Aquatic > Freshwater > Lentic >... | reverse complement strand
TTCCTAATCTGTCTTTGTAAACACCTTCTTGCGAAAGCGTCTCCAGGCTTGGCAATTCAGAGACAAACATATCATAAGCATCTGGATTGTCTTTGTCCTTAAATACTTGAATCTTGTCAAATGGCGCCCCTAATTCTTTCGCTGATGTTTCCACTTCAGCTGGAAGTGCTTCCTTATAGTTCCAACGCTCCCACGTTGAAAGAGTCCCAACTCTAAAGCCAGAGTATTTTCTTTCTATCTCGTTAAACAATGCTTTTGTCTTAGGAAGAAGTTCGTGAGCTCCCATTAATTCAACGATAATTTTTTCTTTAAATCTGAGCTAATCCCTCCCTTATGCAGGTAAATATTGATCGTTTTCAATCGGAAATATTGTTCCGACACATATAAATAACCTTTTGGATAGTTTCCTGTTCCCCATGAATTCTTAACCAGTAAATAGTTTGTACCATTTTGGTCCTTATACATTCCTACAATGTGCATTCCGTGATCATCCGTGGTTGTTTTATTGTCATAACCTTTTTGACGCAATTCTTCGGTAACAGAAATTTCTTTGGTTGGGCTAAGAAACGCGTTAGAGTTTCTATCTGCTCCTGCATCGTTATAGTTTCTATTGTCTTTTCCGGAAACTTGAATAGTACTTAAGTCTTCAGGAACCAAAGCAATCCCGTTTTTGAAACTAAATCCTTTCTCGGATACATCTGCTCCCCAAGCAACAGTGTAGCCATTAGCTAAAGCATTTGTTACTGTAGCCATTAAATCATCTAATCCTACATTGTAAGAATCCCCCCAATTATAGTTATCTGGAATAGCTAATTGACATGTAGCATATGGAGCATGATTTGTGAATGAAGTCAAAGACACATAGTCCTGCATATTTAATCCAATACTACTTGCATACGATTGTGGGGTAAAGGTTTTTCCTTTCCATTGAAATTCTTTGATATCGTTCCCAAGATAGGCATCTAGAATTCCATTAATGGCAGGCTTCCAACTTGAACTAATTCCATTAGAGCTGGCACTCATATATTTTAATAAGCCTTGTACGGAACCATTCAATACTTCAAAAAATTCCGCATGGTCATACGCGTCATTTCCGTTTAAACCGTTGTAAACATCGTAAGGAACAATGCCATAATTCTTGATCACCCAAGGGATGTCATGAAAAGCACCACCCTCGCTGAAGTTGATTTTTCCATCCATACGAATAAACTTATCCGCTTTATTTTCGTAAGATTTTCTCACCACAAACATTTCAGAAAGGGCATCTGGATTTTTGTTCCCTTTTCGAATTAATTCAGATTCAAAAAAAGAAAGACCGGAAAAACTCCAACACGTTCCTGTTTTCCCTTGACTTTGAACGGGTGTGGCATCAAGATGATGCACTTTGGTGAATTTGTAATTACTGCCCTCAATATTCGTTACTGTTTGTGAAAACGCGAAGAAGCTTAAGAAAAGCACAAGGGTAAATATGAATGTTTTCATCGGGGTTATTTTAAAATCCAAGTTTGAATATTTAATGAGGTTGCTTTATTAAGGATTGAATCTAAGACTTCTTCTGAAAATCCTTGACCAAGTGAGACTTTGTACAATGACCCTTCGTTAAGCACCTGGCAATTAAACCCTAATCCTACAAGTTTTTGTTCAAGTCGATAGGCATTTTCTTTACTTGAAAAACACCCCGCAATACAGTACATGACATGTGGATCGATGATAGATATTGTCGGTTCATGGGGTGTAACAGTTCGGATTGTATGATTCTGATAAGCATCCGTATAGGTCGTTTCAACAGGTACTTCCTCAAGTGAAGGAAGCTCAATATGTGTTTCTTGGTATGCGCTGTTGTTTTGAGTTTTAAACGGATTGAAATCCTGGTATGAGAACATGCCTGATTCGAGGGCTGGTGTTTTTACCGGTATCCAATAGGTATAAAAGGCAATGGGTATTGCAATGGCTGCTGCAGCTGCATATTTCCAAACCTTAGCGTTGCTAGGCAGCTTAATAACAGCGGGAATTTCCTCCAAGGGTTCTAAGCGAGCTGGAATGAAGCGAATTACTTCTAGACCGTAGGCTGTCATGAGCAGATTAAAAGAACGATCCTGTTCAAATTGTATGTTCCCCTCGGGGTCTTTCCAAAATTGCCCAATGCTAGAAATTTTAAGCGATTTTCCTAAGGCAATGGTTTCATTCCAATGGCCTACTTCAAATTCAATTTGGCGAATACTTGTAGCGTAATCAACATGATTTAGCAGCCCGTAGCGATTAGCTAACAACCCATCTTGTGCTCTCAACTGAATGTTAAAGCCAAGTTCTTTGTACGGGGGAAAAGCCATTCCGTTTTCAAGATCAATGCGCGCACTTTTCTGCTTCACAATAAACCCACCAAATGAAGGAACAACAACACAGTCATTGGTTTGCAATAATTCTAGAAGGATTTCATTAAGTGAAGCCATGTGTCAAATTTACGAAAACTTAAAAAGAAATAAAAATGCACTTAAAGTAGCCGAAGAACCTGTTCGAGGTCTTCTGGAACATCGATGTTTGGAGTTTCAATTTCAGTGAGTATTGTTCTAATTTGATAGCCAAAATATAACCATCTGAGTTGCTCAAGCGACTCGCTTTGTTCGAGTTCAGTAACGGGTAAGGCAACGAGTTTTTGAAGGATTTCATTTCGGAATCCGTACAAGCCAATATGTCGTAAGGGAACAACCGAAGAGGAATACTGTAAAGAGGGAATTGCCGCTCGGCTAAAAAGCAAGGCATCGTTTTTATGATTAACTACTACTTTTATTCGATTTGGGTTATTCAATGCTGCTGTTTCGATGTGCTTTGATACCAGGGTGGCGATGCCTACCTCTTCATGTTTAAATTCTTGAATTAATAGGGAAAGTTGACGCGGATCCACCAAGGGTTCATCCCCTTGAATGTTTATAACAATATCCATTTCTGGAAAAAGCGCGGCAACTTCACCACAGCGTTCCGTGCCTGATTGATGTGTTGACAAAGTCATCATTGCTTCACCGCCGAACGAGTGCACATGCTGAAAAATTCGATCGTCATCCGTGGCTACAATGACTCGGTTTAGTTCCGGACATTTGCTTGCGCCTTCATAAACCCGTTGAATCATGGTTTTCCCCTTGATCTCGATTAAGGGTTTACCTGGAAACCGACTCGACCCAAAACGTGCAGGAATAATACCCAATACCTTCATTAGAATTTCATAGCTAATTGAACTAAGAAGTTGCGAGGCGCTTGAATATCCCCAGGACGGCTGCTCGTTTCCGAATTAAATATGTTATTAGCGATGAATGAGACCTTCAATAATTCAGTACATTGATAGCTGATTCGCGCATCGAACGTTAAGTTTCCTTTGTTGTATACTTGACGGTATTCTTTTAATCCTGGAAGGATAAAAGTTCCTGCAACATCGTCCTCGAATACCTTGTCGACATTTCGCATGTGGCTATTGTAACGGTTTGAAATTCCAACTCCCCATTTTTTGTAAACTGCTTCAACATCAGCTCGAACTAAGTGTCTAAATCGGTATTTGAGCATATTGCCGCTATCGGAATTACTGGCGATATATTTTTGGTCCGCATTTAATGATATCGGATTCATATAGGTATATCCAATCAATGAAACAATTTCCACATCGTTGATTTTTCCAGTACTATTGAAGGATAATTCTACCCCGGTAATTCGCGCCTTTTCCACATTCTGTGCCCTAAACCCAATTAAATCATTAAAGGTGTACCCTTGGCTAAGTAGTTGATTGAATTCAATCACCCCCTCTGGAGTTGAGCCATCAATAGAATTTCCATTGGTAGGATTGAACGTTCCAAAGGAAAATTCAATCATATTATTATAGTTATTTATAAATCCTGAAACATCAATCATTCCTTTCCAGTCTCCCAGTTTCACCCCTTGTTTGATACCGATTTCCGCAGCCCATCCCGTTTCAGGTTGAAGGGTCGCATTTGGGAAAATATTTAAGGCCCCGACGGATGTGCTCGTAAAGCGCTCGCCTACTGAAGGGTATCTGATTCCTTGTCCGAATGAAGCCCTTAGATGGGTGTATTTTTGTAGTTCATAATGAGCTCCTGCTCTAAATACCGGATAAAATGGCAATACCTTATTTCCGATTTTAAAGTCAGAATCCCCTTTTTTATTATCCATGGTGAAATACTCTGCGCGCATTCCCCCGGTAAAATCGAATTTACCAATGTGATGATCATATTGGGCATAAGCTGCGGCATTATTAGAGGAGTGGTCACCAAATAAGTTCGAAAACACCACATTATGGGTGCCAAATAAACCAGAAACAAGGGTGCCTCCAGATTTGAAATTGCGCTGAAAATTATAGTCTGCGATGTAAACCACTGCGCCGTTACTTTGCTGTTCATTACTTATGTTCTGATTTGTTGTGAGGTAGGCTCTTGTTTTTAACGTGTGTTTATTATTGTGCTTGTCGATATACTTAACATAGGGATCGATAAACAGGCGATTAGACAAGTTGAATGTGAGGGTAGATGCCGGATTTGACGTGTCGGCACCCCCGCTTGGAGTATACCCTTGATCTGCGCTTTGCCAAATCAAGAAATTCCCGGTTTTATGCAATTGATAGTTAAAACTAATTCCTGCTTTAAGTCGTTCGATTTTTACCGGACGAAAGTATAAGGTACCGCTAATTCTCCCCCGTGTTTCCGTTTCGCCTTGTCGATACCCTTGATCGTTATAAAATACAGTAGACAGTGTATAACCAGTGCGCTTAAACATTTGGCTGCGAAACACTTCCACTTGCTGGTTCATTGGGTTAAACCGTTGTGCGCTGTCTTTTCCCCACCATTGCATAGATTTCCTTCTAGGATTATCATAGATTCCAGTCTGCACTCTAATTTTGGTTTCTGGCTTTAATCCAGGTTCCTTTTCTGACAAGGCGATCACCCCATTTAATGCACCACTGCCATAAAGCACGGAAGACGCACCTTTTATAACCTCCACCTGAGATGCTTGTTCTATTGGAATAGCATTCCATTGTGTATCTCCTGCATACCCCGACAACAGCGGTAAGCCATTCCACAACATCATAACGCGACTCCCCGCACCATATGCAAACCCAGAACCACCACGAATACTCACCTGACCATCCATAGTAAATACGCCCGGTGTTTGTTCCACCGCTTGCTCTAAATTTACCATCCCCTTATTTTCAATTAAGCGAGGCTTAATTACTTCAAGTGAAATCGGGATTTCTTCAATTTTTTGTGCGCGTTTATTTGCGGATACCACCACAGTTTGCTCGGTTTTTTCATTCAAACGCATCGCATAATTTATCGTGCCAAGGCTGGAAACAACTAAGGTGTCAATTCGATATTCTAACAAATTAAACACCAATTTTAACGGTAGTGTCGTATTGCTGAAACTAAATTTCCCATCGAAATCAGAGAGTTGTTTTTCTCCGGTTGAGGCATATATTTTCACACCATATAACGGCTTCCCTGTGGATTGATCCGTAACGACACCATTCAGTTGGGCAAAGGAATGAGAGCTATATAAAAAAGAGATGAGTAACAATAAAAATAAACGCATAACTTAGGTTTTGGGGCTTAAAGAAACAAAAAATTACAAAGCCAACTGCATTTGAAGGATGAAGTTTCTTGGTGCTTGAACATCACCAGGCCTACTGACGTATTCCTTGTTAAAGAGATTATTAGCAATAAAATTAATCTTAAATGCTTCATTGATTTGATACCCAAAGCGCGCATCAAAAACAGCTACTCCTTTATTGAAAACAGATCGATAGTTAGCCATTCCCACCAATAACTCTTCTCCAAGCACCCCGTCTTCAAAGACCCGGTCAATATTCTTCATATAGCTATTGTACCGAGAGGACACGCCCAAACTTATGGCTTTATACGTTGCTTGAATATCGGCCTTAGCCATGTGATTAAAGCGATATTTTAACATGTTCGTGGTTGGGTCTGAAAAGGAGAGTTTGTACAGAGAATCTTTATTAAGACTAATGGGATACATATACGTATATCCGAGTAGGGTGGTTAAATCAACGTTACCAATTTCCCCCATGCTGTTGAATGAAAATTCCGCCCCACTAATTAATGCTTGCTCTGCGTTTTGTGCCTGAAATCCTATCCAATTATAAAAGTAATTGGTGGCGTTTGGGTTCGTTGTTTGAAGCACGGTGATGCTGTCAGGCTTGTACAAACCAAAGGTAAATTCTGTCATATTAGAATAATAATTGGCAAAACCGGCAATGTCGGCCATCGCTTTCCACGCCCCAATTTTAAATACTTGTTTTACGCCAAGTTCGGCGGCATACCCAGTTTCCGGACGAAGGGTTGGGTTTTTAAAAATCACTACCCCGCCAACGGATGTCGAAACAAAGCGTTCAGCAACGGACGGAAAACGAATTCCTTGCCCTAATGATCCTCGAAGATGAGTTCCTTTAAAGGGCTCATAATGAACTCCTGCACGAAGAATGGGATATATGGGAGATTCAAATTGACCTAAGGTGAATTTAGAATCCAAGGGAAGCGTATCTAATTTGCAGAATTCTAACCTTAATCCGGTCGTAAAATCCCATTTTTTCGCCTTTATTTCGAATTGACTATACGCTGCAGCATTTTTACTGATGTGATCTCCAAAAACCCAACTTTTAATATTATTGAGCGTGTTTGTGGCTCCAAGTGTCACATTTGTTCCGCTATTTATCTTCTTTTGAAATTGATAATCGAAATAATACATCTGAGCAAATGAAGCATCATATACCTTGATATCATTCCCGGTCGTAACTAAATAGTATCGCGTTCTAACGTGGTGCTTGTTGTTTTTCTTATCAATAAACTTAAGGTATGGATCTACATTAAATCGAACGGCCTTTTGTCTTGAAATGGTATTGTCCATGGCTTGATAACACATAGAATCATTTTTCCATAATACAAAAACACCCGCATCTTGTAGCTGTAAGTTATAACTTATACCGGCTTTCATTTTGCTGTTTTCTTTCATTGGACGATAATAAAAGCTTCCGTTAATTCGCGCGCGTTTTTCTTGTTCACCTTGTCGAAAAGCCTCATTGTAAAAAACGTTGGCTCCGATGGTGTACCCGATATTTTTAATGGATTTCCCATAATAGAAATCAGCCATATGAAAGGTCGGATTGGAGGCTTGTTCCTTTCCCTTACCCCACCACTGAAGTGACTTGCGATTCGGATTGTCATAAATTCCACTTTGAATTTTCGCTTCAATAACACCGTCAGGACCTGGCTCGCGTTCGTTTAGGGCTATAACTCCGTTTAATGCACCACTTCCATAGAGCACAGAGGACGCGCCTTTTAATATTTCTATCTGAGAAGCTTGTTCCATTGGAACGGCATTCCATTTGGCGTCTCCAATATCAGGCGAAAGCATGGGAACCCCATTCCATAACAATAACACCCTGCTTCCTGCCCCATAGGCAAAGCCACCACCTCCGCGAATGCTCACTTGACCATCCATCACATAAACACCCGGGCTTTGACCAACCGCTTGGGCAAGGTTGGTTAGCCCTTTGTTTGCTACCAACGCAGGTTTTATAATTTCAATGGAGATTGGAATTTCTTCGATTTGTTGGTCGCGTCTGCCTGCACTAACGACCACCGTATTCATAACCCGTTGCTTCGGTACTAATTGAATATTAAGCCTATCGAACGTCGTTATTTCCAATGTTTGTGTGATGTATCCATTAGCGCGAATGGTTATTGTTGCTGGTAATGGTACGTTATTCAGTATAAAATTCCCTGTAACATCCGATTTTACCACGTGATTTGAACGTTCATGAATCACTTTAACCTCACTCAACGGTTTTCCCTCTTCTGATGAGTTTATTGTTCCAATAAGTGTTTGGCTGAATCCTTGAAATACAGAGAAAAGACAGATGTTAAAAAGTAATAATCGCTGCACGTCAAGTTAATTTATCCGTAAATTAGAGTTAACGAAGATATAAAAAAATGGGAAATGATGGTTTAGTGCAGAAAGTAGCGATGAGTTTTTTAGTTGGTCTTGGTCCGATTCGTATTCATAGCATTCTCTCTGAGCTTAGTCCAGAGCAATTTTTTTCACATAGTATTTCCGAAATAAAACAACGTACAGGACTTTCAGTAAATCAATTAGCATCCATGGAGCGGAATCGGGCCTTGGAATTCGCCGTTAAGGAAATTGAGGCATGTAGTGCTTATGGCATCAGTCCTGTTTTTATGTTAGACCCAAATTACCCAAGAAGATTAAAACAGTGTGTGGATGCGCCAATTGTACTGTACTGCCGTGGTGAAGCCACTCTGAACTCGCGAAGAGTGTTAGCAATTGTTGGTTCAAGAATGCACACTTCGTATGGATCCGAACTAATGAAGGAATTGACCTTAGGTTTATCGGAGGCGGGTGTAGTCTCTGTTTCAGGATTGGCTTTGGGAATAGACAGCCTGGCTCATGAATATTCCTTAAAATACAATATGCCAACCGTGGCGGTATTGGGAAGCGGACTGAATCAAGTATTCCCGAAACGAAACTCCAAATTGGCACAGGAAATTCTGGAATGTGGCGGGGCATTAATTTCCGAATATTCTCTGTTTTCCAAGCCGGTAAGAGAAAATTTCCCCGTTAGAAACCGAATTGTTGCAGGTCTTTCCGATGCGACCATCGTGGTGGAAAGTAGAGAAAAAGGCGGGGCCCTAATAACCGCAGATCTAGCTAATGATTATAACAGAGACGTTTTTGCCTTTCCGGGCTCAGTGCATCAACAGTTTTCTGCCGGATGTAATGCGTTAATTCGACAACAAAAGGCTCACCTTGTCACGAATTCAGCAGACATTCTAAGCATGTTGGGTTGGGATAAGCCCCGCCCTAGGCAAAAAGAGCTCGCCTTATCCGTGAATTTATCACCCGATGAACAACACATTATTTCTATTCTAAAACAACACGAATCCCTATATATGGATGAATTGGTCATTCAATCTGGCATGCCGACCTCCCTACTTCACAGCCTGCTATTAGGGTTGGAGTTATCGGGGCAAATAGGCAGAACCTCCGGGTCAAAATATCGGATTAACTAAGTAATAATATAATCTTTGGAATGAAAATCATGCAGCCGATTACCAAGGCAATAACAGAGAATATCAGTACCGCTCCGGCGCTTAAGTCTTTTATTGTTTTTATTTTAGGGTCCCTGTCCACAGAAATTAAATCACACAATTTTTCAATGGATGAATTGAGGGTTTCTAATGCAAGCACACCACCAATTAATATGAGCACAACAATCCATTCCCAAATCAGAAGGTTTAAGGCTATGCAAAGACCCAAAGCAACAAAGCCTAGAACGATTTGGACCCGAAAATTTCTGCCCATTTGCCAGCTCCGGTACACTCCGCTCATGGCGTAATAAAAACTCTTTATAAATCCTTGCATTACTTTTTTTCTAAAATACACTAAAAACTCTTGGGAGGCAGTATCATTTCTTTAATATCTCCTTATTTTTGTACCAGTTCTTTACTTATTAACTTATGAAGAAAGGTGGAGGGATCGGCCCTATGAAACCTTGGCAACCTGTCTTCGCATAAGGTGCCAAATCCTATTCCTTGGTTGGAAAAAGATAAGTGTTGGCTTTTTGCCCTTCTTCCCTATTTTATATAATGACAGCAATTGAAAAACAACTTTTAGACCGTATTTTAGTGTTGGATGGAGCTATGGGCACCATGATACAGCGATATCCATTGGAAGAGGAGGATTTTAGAGGTGAACGTTTTGCCTCTCATGCTTTCTCCTTGAAAGGAAATAATGATTTACTTAACATTACACGACCGGATATCATTTTTGAAATTCATAAGGAGTATTTGGCTGCAGGAGCAGACATCATTGAAACCAATACGTTTTCTGGAACCACCATCGCTCAAGCCGATTATCACTTAGAGGATGCGGTATATGACATTAATTTCCAAGGTGCCAAATTAGCAAGGGATGCAGCGGATTTGTTTACAGATAAACCCCGATTCGTAGCAGGAGCTATTGGGCCAACCAATCGAACGGCTTCTATTTCTCCAGATGTAAACAACCCCGGGTATCGAGCCGTGAGTTTTGATGAATTAAAAAATGCCTACAAAGAACAAATAGAAGCACTCATGGACGGAGGAGTAGATGTGCTTTTGATTGAAACGGTATTTGATACACTTAATGCAAAAGCGGCGCTTTTTGCGGCTAATGAGGTTTTTGAGCACAGAAACATTGCTCTTCCAATAATGATCTCGGGCACCATTACTGACCGCAGCGGTAGAACCTTATCCGGTCAAACTCCCGAGGCGTTCTTGATTTCTTTACAACACATTAAATTACTTTCAATTGGCTTGAATTGTGCCCTCGGATCAGAACTAATGGAACCGTATTTAGCAGTGTTGAGCGATAAAAGCCCCTTCGCGGTTAGCGCTCATCCAAATGCCGGACTTCCAAATGCTTTTGGAGAATACGATGAAACGGCAGAAATTATGGCCCAAAAGGTAGATTCTTTTTTTAAGAAAGGTTTGGTTAACATCATTGGTGGGTGTTGTGGAACTACCCCTGAACACATTGCGAAAATCGCCGAACTGGCCAATCATTATTCCCCTAGAAAATTTATACATGGAACGAATTCTTAAGCTTTCAGGGTTAGAACCTTTAATTGCTACTAAGCAAACTAATTTTGTAAACGTCGGGGAACGAACCAATGTTACCGGGTCAAAAGCCTTTTTGCGTTTAATTGAAGAGGACCGCTATGAGGAAGCCCTAGCCGTTGCCCGAGAACAAGTGGAGGGAGGAGCTCAAATCCTAGACGTGAATATGGATGAAGCAATGATTGATGGAAAATTGGCAATGGTAACGTTTCTCAATTTAATTGCCTCCGAACCTGAAATTGCCAGAATCCCAATTATGATCGATAGCTCCAAGTGGGAAATCATTGTAGCTGGACTCAAATGCCTGCAGGGAAAAGGGGTGGTGAATTCAATATCACTGAAGGAAGGTGAAGCCTTGTTTATTCAACAAGCTAAGTTCATTCAATCCATGGGGGCAGCCATGGTGATCATGGCATTTGATGAGCTGGGGCAAGCAGATTCCTATGAACGTAGAATTGAGATTTGTGCCCGGTCCTATGAATTGTTGGTAAATAAGGCAAATGTGCATCCGAACGATATCATTTTCGACCCGAATATCTTTCCCGTAGCTACAGGAATGGACGAACATGCGCTAAATGCGCTTGACTTTTTTAGGGCTTCGAAATGGATTACCCAAAACTTACCCGGTTGCCATATTAGCGGCGGGGTCTCTAATGTGTCGTTTTCATTTCGTGGAAATAATGCAGTCCGCGAGGCCATGCACGCAGCTTTTCTATACCATGCGATTCAGCATGGAATGAATATGGGCATTGTAAATCCAACGATGCTCGCCGTGTACTCCGACATCGACCCAGTATTGTTAGGGCACATAGAAGATGTACTTTTTAATCGACGTGATGACGCGACCGAACGCTTACTTAATTTCGCGGAAACAGTAAAGCAAGGAAAAAAAGAACTGGTGGTGGATGAGGCTTGGAGAGCATGGGAAGTAGAAAAACGCATCGAACATGCCTTAGTCAAAGGAATTGATAAGTTTATTGAATCCGATGTAGCGCTCTGTTTACCCTTATTCCCAAAGCCCCTTCAAATTATTGAAGGACCATTAATGGCGGGTATGAATGTTGTTGGCGACCTCTTTGGTGAAGGTAAAATGTTTCTACCTCAGGTGGTTAAATCCGCACGAGTCATGAAAAAGGCGGTCTCATTTCTACAACCCTATATTGAGGCAGATAAGAATGGGGAAATACAAAAAGCGGGAAAGATACTGATGGCCACAGTGAAAGGAGATGTTCACGACATCGGGAAAAATATCGTTGGGGTGGTTCTCGCTTGTAATAACTATGAAATTATAGATATGGGGGTTATGGTCCCTGGTAATGAGATCGTTAATCGGGCGATTGAAGAAGGTGTAGATATCATTGGATTAAGTGGATTAATTACGCCGTCCCTCGAAGAAATGGTGAAGGTAGCCACTGAAATGCAGCAGCGAAATTTAAAAATCCCCTTACTCATTGGGGGAGCAACCACTTCTAAAGTACATACCGCGGTAAAGATTACTCCGAATTATGAAGGGCCGGTTATTTATGTACCCGATGCATCCAGAGCGGTTACTGTTGCAGAAAAAATGCTCGGACGAGATTCCAAAGCATACCATAATACCGTTTTGTTGGAATATGATCGAATTCGTACCCACCACGAATTACAGACAGCCACCAAGCGCATGGTTTCGATTGACGCCGCTCGAAAGAATAAGTTAGTGCTCGATTTTTCTGAGAACATTTTGGTTATACCTCCCTCCCTCGGGGTAGTTGACGGAACGGTTTCTGTGGAGACATTAATTCCATATATCGATTGGTCGCCCTTCTTTAGAAGTTGGGATTTACACGGAAAATATCCCGATATTTTGTCGGACTCGGTGGTAGGAGTCGAAGCGACTAAACTGTTGGAAGACGCCAAATCTGCCTTAACCGAGGGTATGGCACAGGGTTGGTTTGAACCGAAGTTCGTCTATGGCCTGTTCAAGGCAAATTCCATAGGGGACGATGTAGAAATTTACGAGGAAACGGGTCAACATGTGTTGCATTTGTCCATTGGCTTGCGCCAACAAATAGAAAAAACTTCAGGGCAATTTAATCTGTGTTTATCGGATTATATTGCGCCCAAGGAAAGTGGGATAGCAGATTACATCGGTTGCTTTGCAGTAACGGCTGGGGATGTTACCCAAGTTTGTAAAGAATTCGAAGCTTCCAATGACGATTACACGAGCATCATGGTAAAAACAATTGCCGATCGTTTGGCTGAAGCCCTTGCGGAATGGCTCCATGAACAAGTAAGGATTTCATATTGGGGTTACGACAAAACACCCCTGAAAAATGATGACTTAATTGCGGAAAAATACAAGGGGATTCGTCCTGCGCCAGGGTACCCTGCCTGCCCGGATCATTACGAAAAACTGGGGATATTCAACCTGTTGGAGGCGACGAAACGCATTGGGATTACCCTAACGGAATCCCTAGCTATGAATCCAGCTTCCTCTGTTTCAGGCTGGTACTTTGCACATCCAGACTCAAAGTATTTCGGAATTACAGCGATTTTAGAGGATCAGTTTTTATCGGTGTGCGAGCGCAGAAATGTGAATAAAGACGAGCACATTTCATGGTTTCCCTTCATGAAAAAATAATCTACATTTAAGCAACTATTTATCTACTTTTGTTGTCCTTATGAGGCCTATGAAAAGTATAATTATTTCTATTGTTTTTCTTTGCAGTACAATTTCCATTTTGGCGCAAGCCCCAACGGCAAATTTTACGGCATCACCACTCAGCGTTTGTGCCGGTGTTCCGGTGAACTTTACTTCCACTTCAACGGCCAATGGTGGCCCAGCGATAAATCAATATTCTTGGAATTTTGGTGATGGAGTAACCGTAAGTACTCAAAACCCCACGCACGTTTTTACCACCGCAGGCACATTTACTGTTACGTTGGTTGTAACCAACACTGCTGGAGGGGTTGATTCAGAAATAAAAGCAAATTACATTACGGTGTTGCCCGCCCCTACGGTGGGCTTTAATGTTACCGGAATAGGTTGTACGGTTCCCTTAACCGTGGGTTTTACAAACACCTCATCAAGCGGTGCAAATTTTTCATACGCATGGAATTTTGGAAATGGTCAAAACTCCAACATTCAAAATCCTGCCAATGTTACCTACAACGCTGCAGGGAATTTTGGGGTGCAACTTACCGTTACTAATACCACAACAGGTTGTGCCGCTAGTTATACGGATTCTATTGTAGTGAGTAACTTCCAAGCGGGTATTACTGCTCCCGCAGCAGGATGTGTTGGAACTGCTATATCCTTTCAAGATAATTCCACTGCCGGGGCTAACGCATGGAGTTGGAGTTTTGGTGGTCAGGGTAATAGTGCACAACAAAACCCCTCATTTACCTTTAATGCCGCTGGAACCTATACCATTACACTCACCTCTCAAAATACTGGTTCAGGATGTACCGATAATGTCACACACCAGATTACGATTCAAAACAACATTAATCCAACATTCACCGCCAATCCGTTAACGAATTGTGCCCCTTCAACGGTTACCTTTACGAATACCACCGGGGTAGCAGGAAATTATACTTGGAATTTTGGTAATGGTCAGACCTACACGGGGACTACCCCACCGCCTCAGGTATACACCTCCGGAGGTCAATTCAGCGTTACGCTTTCCGTAAGTACGCCATCCGGATGTACAGGAAGCACCACGCAAAATAATTACATCAACATTGTGAACATTGAGGCTGGATTTTTTGCGGATGAACCAGGAGGGTGCACCCCGCATACGGTGCAATTTACAGATACGTCCTCTACACCAAATCCCGCAAATCAGATTGTGAGTTGGCAATGGAATTTCGGAAACGGACAGACCTTTAACGGACAAAATCCTCCAAGTCAAACCTATAATTTAGGGTTGTACGATGTTACCTTAGTAGTGACCTCTCAGTCGGGATGTGTGGATACCTTATTTATGAATGACTATGTGACGGTTGGCGACATAGATTTAGTGGATTTTACGGTAAGCCCCTTGGTTACCTGTGTAAAGCAAAATGTGAATTTCACGAATGGAACTGTAATTTCAGTACCCCATCAACCGAATGAAGTGACATATTTTTGGGATTTTGGTGATGGTACTTCAACGCAAGAAAATCCTACCCACCAATTCACGCAAGACACCGGATATATCTCCGTGCAACTCATCGTTGATTTTCGTGGATGTAAAGATTCAATCACCATAGACTCTGCAGTGTATGTATTGGCGCCAATTGCCCAGTTTAACCCATCTTCTCAATTATTTTGTAATCCAGGGGGCTTCCCGGTCAATGTTTCCTTTACAGACAATGCTATCCATGGCGAACAACCCGACAATGTGAGCATGACCTGGGAATGGGGCGATGGTACCCTAAACACAAACATTGGAAATGCAGTGTTGGACGGCGTAAATAATGGAAATACAACCCACAATTTCGCGACCTATGGGTCATATACCGTTGAACAAGTGATTCATAACTACACCACAGGATGCCATGATAGCATCACAAAAACAATTCACATTTCACAAATCGCAGCCCAATTTACGATGTCCAATGATACGGTTTGTAGAAATGATAGTTTATTGCTTTTTAACGCAAGTACCTCTTGGAATGCACATCCATTAACCAATTGGTCCTATGCTATGGGGAATGGACAAACGCTTACCTCAGGACCGAATCCAGCGTATGTTTATAATACTCAAGGCCTTTATAACATTACGCTTACAGTAACAAATAGTGTTGGCTGTACGGCACAAATGATGCACCCTGTTCGGGTGTTAAATATCCCATTCCCAATAATAACTACTCTAAATACGGTGGGTTGTTCTCCCTTTCCAGTTACCTTCACAAACAGTTCAATGGCTGTTGGAAATGGCATGCCATTGTCATATTTCGTAACCACATTCTCTGATGATAATAGTTCCGTGACCACGAATGCTGTTAATCAGCCCATAAATCACACGTTCAATGGAAATGGTACCTATTTTGCAACGATGGTGGTTTACGATGTGTTTGGATGTTCTTCAACTCCGGCTACAGTGCCAATTACAATCACAAAGCCAACTGCTAATTTCACCTTTCCTTCGGTTGTTTGTGCGTCAGATACCAACCTCACGTTAAATTCATCCACGGGCGTTGGTAATTTATCCTATGTGTGGTATGTGAACAATCAAGCGTTTGGAACTGCTCAGGATACAGGCATTATTTCTGTTGTTCCGCCGAATCTTCCGGTTAGTCAATTGATTAGCACATTTAATTTATCCCTTGTCGCCATAGATTCCAATGGATGTGAGGACACCTTAACTCAATTGGTTACCGTTTCTTTACCACATGCAATTCCTATATTTAGCTTTAGCGGTGCGGTTTTAAATGCCAACGGAGAATATGCATGTCCACCATTATTCGGAACCTACATCGACTCTTCACAATCTTATGGCAATATAAGTGCATGGGATTGGGGTTTTGGTGATGGGAATAACTCAATCCTGGAGGACCCAAGTAATACTTTTGTGATTAATGGGGCCTTTGATCTTACCCTTCAAATTACCGACCAATACGGATGTGTGGATGATACTACGGTGGACAATCACGTAACGATAGGAGGTCCACAAGGGGTACCAGGTTTTGTTCAAAACCCAAATCTGTGTGCTCAAGGGGCGTCATTCCTCGTACAAGCACCGGTGAATGTAGACAGTTTAATTTGGAATATGGGTGATGGAAACTATGTGTATAACGAAACAAATTTCGTGTACAATTACGAAACTCCAGGAACCTATCAGGCGACGGTTACCTTAATCAGTCCCGATGGCTGCGAAATCACAACGGTGCTTGATTCCGTTACCGTATTTGACGATGGATTGGATGCTGACTTTACGGCAACCCCGATGTTGGTTGATCAAAACGACCCCGTTGTGTTCGCTGATCAGTCCACGTTCATTGCAAGCCCAATTGTGAGTTGGACTTGGGATATTAATAACGATACCACTTACACCCTAAATAATAACGGCGATCAAACAACAAGTTTTATTTTAAGTGGCCCCTACACCATTACGCTAACTGTAGTTGATCAGCAGGGATGTGAGGATTCATATGCATTAGTCATCAATGTAAAAGACCCGGATTTAATTATTCCGAATGTAATTACTCCGAATGGGGATGGAGTAAATGATGAATTAGTTTTATCTGAGCAATTCTTTAAAACGTATCAAATTCAGATTTTTAATCGTTGGGGTCATGTGGTATATATGATTGAGGATCAAACTGGTATTGCATTGTGGGACGGGGATACTTCAGACGGTGTTCCGTGCACGGATGGTGTATATTTCTACCGCCTTATCGGAGAAATGCTTGGAGGTACTGCTGTTGACCGAAATGGATTTGTAACGGTGATTGGATCAAAGTAACCCAAGTCCTTGTATCTTCTCGTAGCCTTCGTCAATGCCCAAATTTGTTGAAGTTGCTGCTTGAACTGCGAGCACATCGCACCGTTCGTTTTCGGGATGACCTGCATGCCCTTTAACCCAATGAAAATTCAGGGTATAGTTGGGATGTAGTTGAAGGTATTTTCTCCATAAGTCTTCATTTTTCTTTCCTTTGAAGCCTTTTTTCTCCCAAGCCCAAACCCATTTTTTTTCAATAGACTCAATCACATATTTTGAATCTGAATAAATATGAATGGGGTATTTGTTTGTATTTACAAGTTCCAATGCATGGATAACCGCCCATAATTCCATCCGGTTATTGGTCGTGAGTCTGTAGCCCTTGGACACTGTTTTCTCGTTCGTTCCAAATTTCATAACAATGCCAAACCCACCAGGACCAGGGTTTCCTCTCGAGGAACCATCTGTGTATATGTGTATGCAATT
>Ga0209107_10000829_pt1 | contig 17587 bp, 17 predicted proteins | sample LakErihyJuly2011_2_FD_187460 | JGI IMG/M metagenome (GOLD analysis project Ga0209107, IMG submission 187460) | Freshwater microbial communities from dead zone in Lake Erie, Canada - CCB hypolimnion July 2011 (SPAdes) (version 2) | ecosystem: Environmental > Aquatic > Freshwater > Lentic >... | reverse complement strand
ATATCTCTCCCTGCAATTTCTACCGGCGGAGGGCATTTGGCACTTCGCGTTGCCGTTCTTTACTCGCAAATTCGCAATCAATTTAATATGCCAATTATGAAATTTGAAGGTATATCGGAGGTTCTTGCCGAAAGCTTTGCATTAAATTACACCTGCACTGCAATTCGCGATGTAACCGCATCTTCAGTGACCAATGGCAATAGCCCTAGTGTGCTTAATGCAATTGCAAAGTATCATACAACCGAAATTTTCCGCAAAATTGTTAACCACGCAATGGATATTGTTGCTGGCGGCGCAATTTGCGTGGGCCCTAAAAATTTGCTAGCTCATGGCTATATGGGCTCGCCAATTGCAATAACCGTTGAGGGAGCAAATATTATGACTCGTAGCTTAATGCAGTTTGGTCAAGGGCTAATTCGTTGCCATCCTTACGCACTTGCGGAAATTAACGCCCTAAGTAAAGGCGATACTCAAACTTTTGACTATATTTTTTGGAAGCACATTGGCTACCTGCTTTCAAACAAAGTAAAAATGCTAACATTTGCATTTACTGGAGGGTTTTTGTCAGTTCCTTCGCAATTTGGTGGCGGGCTATACAAATGGGAGCGCAAATTAAAACAGGCTTCTGCAACATTTGCTTATCTATCGGATCTTGCTTTGATTGTCTACGGGGGATCACTTAAACGAATGGAGTTTTTGTCTGGCAAGTTTGCCGATATTTTATCGCAAATGTATATTGCCTACTGCCTAATTATAAAATTTAAAAACGATGGCAAGACAAATGCCGAGCTATTTAACTATGCAATGAAAATGTGTTTTAGCAATATGCAAAATGCTTTTGACGACATCTACGCCAATTTGTTTGGCGGTGGAATTGTTAAAATGTTGGGCAAAATTGTTTCAATTAATCAACTTTCTAGCAAGCCTACAAAAAAAGATATTGATGCCATTGCTCGTAAAATGAGCGATATTGACTTTGTAAAAAAGCAAACCTTTCTTGTTTTTACAAGCAAAAACGAGGAAGATAAACTTGCAGGGCTTGAAAAATGTGCCCTAATGTATAAGCAAATTGAGACAATTGCAAAAAAACACAAACTTCGCTCCGCGGAGGATGTTATTGCAAATGAGGTTTGTAGTAATGACGAAAAAACCCTCGCAAAAACCTATCTTGCCCTAGTTGCCGAAATGATTGCCGTTGACCACTTTGAGCTAAAAACCAAATTTGGGGCTTAGAACCCCTCTAATATCTTTTTTATTCACTATTTTTATCTGTTTTAATGTCTTTTTATTTAAAATTTTATCAAATATTCGTGATATTTTCAAAAATTTTACACAAAAATTCATTAAAAACATATTAAAAATATTGATATGTAAAACATATTAGAGGGGTTCTTAGTAATTTTAGCAAAACTAACGCCTTTCGCTAACTTTTGCTGAAATTAGCGGAGTTTGCAAGGGGGTGAAAATTGTTGATTGTGTTGGTGAGGCGGGTTTTTTCAACATGGGTGTAAATTTGTGTGGTGGAAATGTCGCTATGGCCGAGGGCTTCTTGCAGTAGGCGAATATCCCCAGTTTTGTTGTAAATGTGGGTGGCAAAGGAGTGGCGAATTTTATGCGGAGAGATTTTTCGCTCGTCAATTTCGCATAAATGTGCCAATTTTTTTAAAGCAACAAAAAAGTTTTCCCTTGTGTAATATCCCTTCACCCCCTTGGAGCAAAACAAAAATGGGCTATCATTTAATTTTGTTTGCTTTAAAAAATGCGGACGAACTAGCAGATATTTGGATAGGGCCCGTGCCGATTGCTCCGTTAAAAATGCCGCCCTCGTTTTGCCTCCCTTGCCTGTAATTGTAATTTCATCGCTCTGAATATCCTGCATTTTAATGGCAAGGCACTCGGTGATTCTCACTCCGCCGTAATAAAGTAGCGAAAGCACGGCAAAGGTGCGAATGCCAGTTGCCTCGTGATTTTCACTTGCCTTATCCAATAGGAGCAAAATTTCCTCCGTTGTTAAATAAACTGGCAATTTGCGAGAGGTTTTGAGCCCTGCAATTAACTTTGCCGTTTCGCCTTTGTTTAAAAATTCAAAAAAACCACGAATTGCACTAAATTTACGATTTGTAGAGCGCGCCGAAATTGAATTTTTATACAAAAACGATGTGTAGCTTTCAAAATCTGCCTCAGTAATTTGTTGATAATTAATGCCTTGTTGAGTGCAAAATTTGCAAAAATCCTCAAGGTCATACCCATAGCTTTTGATGGTATTTTGCGACAAATTTTTGTGAATCTTCAAGTGTCGCAAAAAATTTCCTCAATCATGTTGCAAGTTGTAAATTTTTATATATTTTATATTTTATATTTTATATTTTATTTGTCAAGTGTAGTTTTAAACATAAACAAGACTTTTCATCACCCATTACCAAAAAACTTGAAAACTACCCACAAGGGGGCTTTTTAACCGCCCAGCACAAGCAATTAGCTCTCATAAAAAGAGTGCTAACACTCTTTTTATGAGAATTTTAGGAACAATTAGCTTGCCGAGAGGTTTGCACGCAAACCTCTCAAACTGCTACGCAGTTTCTGGGCACTACAAAAATCCTATTTGTGGATAATTACGAAAAAACTTAAAAAAATGTTGCAAATTATATTTTAGGGGTTAAAGTGTTTGATGTGGTTTTAATCGGAGCGTAGCGCAGCCTGGATAGCGCATCTGGTTTGGGTCCAGAGGGTCGGGAGTTCGAATCTCTCCGCTCCGACCACTTTACATAAATACTGGTAGGCTCCTTGTTTTTTAATTGCTAGCTTTTTAATTACTACTGCCCAAGGATGGATGTTTATACCAAATTTCAAAATCATAAAAAACGCTACTTGGCATCGTTTATTGCGAGCATTCCGTTTTTTGTTTTTTTGACCATTTTTATTTTAATCAAAATTTCATCTATAAATCCTAGCAAGGTTATTGAGCTAAAAAAACCACAGGACATTGTAATAAACATAAAACTTGACACCATTATAGAGCAAATACAACAAAACACCGAAAAACAACAACCTTCTCAACAATCTACCGAAAAACCCGCACCCACTAAAAAACCCCCCGAGCCAAAAAAACTTGTGCGTAATAAATATATTAAAAGGCGCGAGGTTCAGCCAATTCGCAAAAATCAGCAACAGCATGAGCAGCCACAGCAAGACCAACCTGCCCAGCCACCAAAACCAAAGATTCACCAGCAACGCATAATGAAAGACGATGATTTTTCGCAAACCCAATACGATGCCTCAAATATTAAGCTTGAGCGAGAAAAAACCTTTCAAAAGGAAACCACAAATTTTCAATCAACAAATCAATACAATACCTCGGCCGATGTTAAGCGAGCTGAAAACTTTAAGCAGGAAAGCACTCAGTTTCAAAAGGCTACAAGCTACAACACTTCTGCCGATGTTAAGCGAGCTGAAAACTTTAAGCAGGATAGCACAAATTTTCAATCAACAAATAAATATAATACAGCGGCCGATGTTAAGGCGCGGCAGGAGAACTTTCAGCAGGAAAATACAAATTTTCAAAAAGCAACAAGTTACGATACCTCTGCCGATGTAAAAGCCAGATCCGTTAAACAATTTACCGCAGCTGCGGAAAATTTTAACAAGGCAATGTATAAATTTACCGATATTAAAGAGCGAATAAAACAGCAATATTCCGTTAGTGGTGAGGGAGTTTTTAAGGGAGATTACAAAAATTACAATATAGATTTAAAATCTCGCGGGGGAGGCGGCGGAGAATTTGTGGATAATGGCGTGGTTAAGGGCGGTCAGGTTGATTATTCTGCCGAAATTGCACAAATGAGGCAGCAAATAGCAGGCGAAAAACGCCAGCGAGAGGCCTTGCGTAATCAGCAAAATGCCGCTATTTTGGATGCTATTTTTCAAAAACAGGAGCTATTTAGAGCCCAAAATAAAGTGCAAAAACCCCTTAGGGCGCGGGAGTTTGAAAACAATCCAGCCCCCATCTACCCCATAGAAGCCGAAATTATGGGTCTAAGCGGCACCAGTACCTTTGAAGTTGAAGTGCTAAAAAACGGAAGCATTGGCTCTGTTAGGCTTGTAAAATCTAGCGGGCATCAATCGCTTGACGAAGAAGCCAAATACACAATACAAAACAACTGGAGCTTTTACCCCGCCACCGACCAATTTGGCAAGCCATATGATGATACAATAAAAGTTGATATATCCTTTTTGTTAAATTAGTGCGATTTTTTCTTGATATAACATTTATTTTTTGTTATTTTATAAATATGCAAAAGCAAAAAGCCACACAAAGCAAGACTGCCGAAGAAATGCAATGGCTGAACATTAAAAAGCACAATAAGAAAAAATTTACAAACAACAAAAAGTAACATAGAGCATGCAATAATGCTGTTAGAGCATTTATTGACATCCTTGCAAGAGGACACATTACTTAACTCAAAACAAGATGTAGAGGGAAGATTGGCAACATTAAAGAAAGAGAATGAAACATTAGAGAAGTTGCAAAAACAATTAAAGAAAGACCCACTTAACAATAAACAAGTTGCACAGGCTATTCCCTGAAGTGGAGAATAATACAAAAAACGAAATGTCAAAGAATAAAACATTGCAAGACAATCAGATATATGATGAACAATCAGTGCGTTTAGATGGCAAAACAGAGGTGTTGGGTCCTGAAGATATTAAGGAATAATACAATGGCATTACTTTTAATGAAGGGGAAAATAGAAACTTTGTAAATGGTGTTAAAACCGAATTAACAAAATTTAAAACAGAATTGGCGGTGGAGCAAAGGAAGAAAGAGAAATTAATAAAACTTAGGACTCAGGTTGAAACTAGATTTATAAATCTTAAATTGAATATGGTAAGTCTTAAATATTTTGTAAATAATCGCATACCACAAGAAAATCAATTTTACATCCCCAGTGAAGGTGATATTAACGATTTGAAGAAGAGTATTAAGAAATTACCACAAGATGAGTATATAAAAATATGCAGTGCAATTTTCTAGGGACCCCACCTGCAAGCTTTGCTTGCCTTCCTCGCCTTAAAGGGGAGGTCTTATGAGTATTTTTTTAAACCCCTCACCTCCTTTACTATCTGCAATAGTAAAGGCACCCCCACTTTCATAAAGGGGCACAAGGGGCGAGGGACAAAAAAAGCGGGAATGACAAGGGGGGGTGAGTCACCCTTGGTAATCTTGGCAATCTATTATTACTTAACATCATCCTTGTGGTTAGTTAGGTAGTCGGCAACGCCTGCTGCGTTTGCTTTCATGCCGGCTTTGCCTTTTTTCCAGTTTGCTGGGCAAACTTCCCCGTTTTGCTCGTTAAACTGAACCGCATCAACCAAACGCAAAATTTCGTCAACACTGCGGCCAATTGGTAGGTCGTTAATTAACGAAGCACGCACAACGCCCTTGCTATCAATAATAAATGTGCCTCTAAAAGCAACCGAATTGTTGGATAAAACCCCATAATTACGAGCAATATCTTTTGTAATATCAGCAACTAGTGGGTAGGCAATTTTGCCAATTCCGCCCTTGTCGGTTGGGGTGTTACGCCAAGCGTAGTGTGCAAACTGAGAGTCTACACTTACACCAACAACCTCACAGTTGCGAGCTTTAAATTCAGCAATTTTTGCATCAAATGCAATAATTTCCGAAGGGCAAACAAATGTAAAATCAAGCGGGTAGAAAAACAAAACCGCATACTTGCCTGCAATGTATTCGTGAAAATTCATTGCCTTAATTTCGTCATTACCAAACACCGCCTGCGCCGTAAAATTAGGACACTGCTTTGCAGTAATTGTAGATGGCTCCATAAAAAATTCTTCTTCCTCAAAATTGCTACTCATAACTTTTACAAACAAATTAATTAAATTAAATATAAAACATATTCATATATTTATTTAGTTTAATTTTTTTATATTTCAAATACTTTTTTGTTTTTACTGGACCTCTCCTAAAACCTATTTTTTACCAAGCGAAGCCAAAATATTTTTTTAAAATAATTTTTACGAGCCGAAGCGGCTTTATGTTGATAAACGAGCGAGGCGAAGAAAAATTTTTAAAACAAAGATGAAGTAAAAGTAGGTTATAGGGGAGGTCTGTTTCATAGAAGGTTTTTAGGTTTGTTGGCTAGCAATAAACTGCAAAATTTGCTTGGCAATTGGGGCGGCGGCGGCGGCGCCAAAGCCTCCGTGCTCGTTAACAACGGCAATTGCATATTGTGGGTTGATGTAAGGGGCAAAACCAGCAAAAAGCGCGTGGGTGGACTCGTTTTCGGTTCGCTTTGCGTGATTGTCTATGTAGCGAGAAACCGCTTGGGCGCTTCCTGTTTTGCCGCACATTTCAAAGCCATCTATACCAAGGCGAGACATGTAGGATGTTCCCCCCGCCTCGTTTGTTGCCATAAACATTCCTTTGCGTATTATTTCAAAATATTGCTCCGGCAGCTTTAAATTGCTAAGCTCCCCTTGATTATTATTTAGTATAAAAGACGGCTTGGTTAATTTGCCGGAGGCCACGCGTGAAATCATCACCGCAATTTGAAAGCAATTTATAAGGCTATAACCCTGCCCAATGCCAAAGTTAATGCTATCGCCCCCTTGCCACAATTCGCGGTAGCGGCGGCGTTTCCATTTGGGGGAGGGGATGATTCCCTGCTCGTAGTTCATCTGCTTTAAAATATCGTCGTAGGGTTTTGCCCCTAAGCCCAAATCCTGCGCTATTTGCGAAACTCGTTCAATATCCAAATTTCTGATGGACTTATAAAAATACACATTGCAAGATTGCTTAATTGCCTGAAACATATTAACCCTTCCGTGCCCTTCGTTTTTCCAGCAGTGAAACCTCCTTCCCCCGTAAGTAAAATACCCTGGGCAATGCTCCTCGTGGGTGGGGCTAAGGCCTGCGTCCAAATTTGCAAGGGCAACAATAATTTTAAAAATAGACCCGGGCGGATAAAGCGCCGAAAAGGCTCTGTTTAGCAATGGTTTGTAGGGGTTGGACTGCAAATCGTTCCACTCGCTAGCCGTAATTTGCTTTGATAAGCTGTTTGAATTAAATGTAGGGGCCGAAACACAAGCCATTACCGAATTTGTTGGGATGTGTATTAGCACTACCGAAGCTGCTTTGTCCTTAATTAAATTGTAGGTAAATTCCTGCACTTTGGCATCTAGGGCAAGTTTTAGCTCGGCTCCATCAACGGCGGTAGATAAAATAGAAGTATTAACGATTCGTGCCTTGCTATCCACCTCAACAATTTTTACCCCGGGGATACCAAGTAGCGAATTATTATATATTTTTTCAATACCGCTTTTGCCAACTTTTATATCGGAGTTTTTAATTAGATCCTTAGTGTCCTTATCGCTTTCAGACACATACCCAACAAAAGACGAATAAGCAAACGGATTGCTATAAATTCGTAAAAAGGCCTTTTCAACAAAAATGGAAGGGAAATAGACCTCATTTGCACTAAATTTTACAAGCTCCTTGCGGGCTAAATATTTGTAAATAACAAATGGCACCCCCCTTGCGGTTTTGTAGCGTTTTAGCATTTGCCGCTCCACTTTTTCGTCCAGACCTAAAATTTGTGCTAAACGGCCAATTTCGCGGGCATCTCGCTCGTATTTTGAGGGGTTAAAAATTAACCGATAGTATTGAGTATTTGTTGCAATGTCTAGCCCGTTTCTGTCCTTTATCACCCCACGCTTGGGGGTGATGATAATTTTTCTGGTGCGGTTTTCAAAGGACATCTTTTTGTAAGACCCATCGCTAAATAGCTGCAATTTTGCAAGCCTCAGGGCAAAAATTGAAAACAATGCTACCTTACACGCCCCAAACACAAACATCCTCCGCCCCACAATCCTCTGGCGTTTTATATCAAATGACATCCTTCATTAATAAATTTTAATATTATCTACTCACCAAATCTTAGTTTATGTTTTAAAATTTCTTTAATTGCATCAATTTTCATTCGCAAATACTCCATTGGTCTATTGCCTTTTATACGATTGCAGGAGCTACAAAGTAGTTGATAGTTTTCAAGATAATCCCCACCGCCTTTGCTTTTTGGCACAATGTGGTCCACCTCAAAATGCCTCATTTCAAAATATTGCTGACAGCCATTGCAATTGCCCTTTTGGTCCGCGTATAATGTCTCCTTAATATTTTTATCGGTCGGCGGTTGATATATAACATCCGTTCGCATTGGTATATCGGTGCGATGGATAAAATCTTGAAACAAACCGGCGTCATCGCTGAGACGCTCAATTAAAAGCTCGGCTGCTTTTTCCTCAATATCAATACCTATCCACTTTCGCCCAAGTTGCTGAGCCGCAACGCAAGTTGTAGCACAGCCGCAAAATGGATCCAAAACAACTCCACCTTCTGGGCAGGATGCCTTAATTATGCGATACATTAATTCAAGCGGTTTTTGAGTTGGATAGCCAGTGCGTTCTTTTGCCATTGCATTAATTGTTGGTATAAGCCAAACATCAGTTGGCAAAGCAAGGGTTTTATCTTCCGTTATAGATTTATCTGCTGCCATAGTTGCTGATTTTACTCCCGTTTCCAGCCTTCTTAAAACTTCGGGTCTTCTTTTTTCCAAAACTTCAAGAGCGTTAAAATAATAATCATCGCTTTTTACATACATTAAAATAACATCATGTTTTTTGTTCCAACGCTTTGTGGTTCGAGAGCCCCACGAGTAGCTCCAAATAATTTCTGTAATAAAATTATTTTTGCCAAAAATATAATCAAGCAATTGTTTTAAATAATGGCTGGCGGTAGGGTCGCAGTGCAGGTAAAACGAGCCTGTATCTTTTAATATGCGGTGCATTTCAATAATTCGTTGGGTCATATAAGTTAAATATGCCATCATCGCTTTGGAATGTATGCGGCCTGCAACTTGTATAAAATCTACAAGGTCGGGATTATCTTTTATTAAAAGCTCTAAATAAGATTCGTTAATATCATCCCATGTCCAAATGTCTTTGAAGCTTGCTCCTTGTGCCTTGGTTCCCATTGGTGCCGAATATGTTCGTTTTGAGTTGAATGGTGGGTCTAAATAAATTAAATCAACAGATTGACTATTTATCCCCCGCAATATAAATAAATTATCCCCAGTGAAGAGGGTGTTTTGCGGGGTGCCGTCATTTTTTAACATATTTTTTATATAAATATTATTTCCTTTTAAACACAAACATCCTCCGCCCCACAATCCTCTGGCGCTTTATATCAAATGACATATGTTAGATTTTAATTATATACAAACAAATAATAATTCCTTACTACCCTTTACCGAGCCCCTACCGCCACGAGAATTAGCATATGTTTTTTGATGCAAAACAATATTTTTTTTAAATTTTTGTAAAATCTTTAACATTTCATCTTGCGTGGGGTGAGACCTATCGTTATAACTTACTAGCCAAATTGGAATATTTTTTGATAAATCAAACAGCTGATTAAATGATTTTTCGGCTTCGCCAATTGTATCAAAATTTGTTTCAATGTAAGGATGGTATCGCTTTGTGCCATTAACAAATTGTTTGTCTTGCCAGTATTGAGTGTATGTTTCAAGTAAGTGGTAAAAGGATTGATAATCGCTATGACTACCAACATATGGTGGATCAAAATATACTAGGTCTATATCGTTAAGTTTTGGTAGCAATTCTAAAATATTTTCGTTGTAGGATTTATTTTCTTTATTGTTGTTAAAGACGGCCTGATTATACTGAGGAGTGAGGGATAAAAATAAATCTTCAATTGTTTTTGCAATTGAGGGATTTCGCCTTACCCTTTCAGGATCGTTTGCATATGTAATTGCTTGCAAGTGTGCAAAATGACCCATTGTTGTTTTGCGTGTTAAGGCTCTGTTTAATATTGTCAATGCTAATGCTTGTTTTATTGTGCAACTTAATAGATTGACATTTGCTCTAAAATTATCTAAAAAATGGCATTCCTGCGGTGAAAAAAATATATTTGCAAAAACTTGCATAAGGTCGCTTTTTGCATTGCTTGTATTTTTTGTTAAAAAAGTAATGTCTTCCATTGTAAGTTCTGTGCAGTTATTTTCTATTAATGCAAGACCTATACTGCTTGAAAATTTCATAATGTCATTTGAAATTGCATTATAACCCCTTCTCTTGCATTCAAATGCAACGGAATGCGAGCCAGCAAAGGCATCCAGAACATTCCTAACCCCATTTGGAACAAAGCTAAATATCCATTCGCTAAGTAAGTTCTTTGACCCCAAATATTGAGGTCTTGGAAACTTTACATCAAAAAAGTTATCGTCATTAAATAGTTTGCATTGAGTTAATGCCCCTCTGTTTAGCATATGAAAAAGTTTTTATAAATACCTACACCATCATCATAAAAGGTTTTTCGAGGTTGGTTTTTATTTCGCCGAGGAAGATAGCGGCGAGGGAGCCATCGATGATTCGGTGGTCGCAGGAGATTGTTAGACTCATAACTTCGCTAACTTTTATATTGCCGTTTGCATCAACAACTGGTTTTTTTTCACTAGCTCCCACGGCCAAAATTGCTCCCTGCGGGGGATTTACAATTGCCTGAAAGGTTTTTATGCCATACATACCAAGGTTGGATATTGAAAACCCACCCCCCACAAATTCCGCTGGGGTAAGTTTGTTGTCACGGGCTTTTTTTGCCAAAACCTTCATTTCGTTTGAAATTTCAGCAAGAGACTTCTGGTCGGCATTTTTAACAATTGGGGTAATAAGCCCAGTATTGGTGCTTACAGCAACGGATATATCAACATTATTGTATAATATTGCAGCCTCATCACTCCACGAAGCATTAGCTGCAGGAACCTTTTTTAATGCCATTGCCGATGCCTTAATTACAAAATCGTTGACAGATATTTTATATTCAGGCTTGCCATCCGCCCCTTTGGGCGCGGCATTGTTAATTTGCTCACGCATACTAAGTAGCATATCGGCATTGCAGTCCACGGTTAGGTAGAAGTGCGGAACTGTTGTTTTGGATTCCAGTAGGCGTTTTGCAATAACTTTTCGCATCATTGTATGAGGCACTTTTATGCTTTCAACACTATTGCGACCAACAACTGCCGGCACAAATGTTGTTTTTTGACAAGCTGCAGCAGGAGACGATTTCGCATTTAATACATCCCCCTTAACAACTCGCCCGTGCGGGCCTGTGCCAGTGATGGAGGAAATATCAACCCCCTCGTTTTGTGCAATGCGTTTTGCTAGTGGGCTGGCAATAACTCTTTCTCCCAATTTTTCAGCAATTGGAGCTGTGGTTTTTGCAGGCTCCTCAACTTTTTTTGCCTCAGTTGGGGCTGCAGATGAATTTGCGGATACATCAAAGCCCTCAAGAGCCGATTTATCCTCGCCTTTTTTCAGTAAAATTGCAATTACGGCATTAACTTTTACGCCCTGCGAGCCATCTGGCATAATAATTTTACCTAAGATTCCCTCGTCCGTTGCCTCAACTTCCATTGTGGCTTTGTCGGTTTCAACTTCGGCGATAATATCCCCCATGGAAATTTTATCTCCTTCCTTTTTCAACCATTTCGCAAGATTTCCCTCCTCCATTGTTGGCGAAAGGGACGGCATTGTTATTTTTATTGGCATAGCTAAATATAATAATTATTAAACAAAAATAATCATTATTTTGCTATATTCAAGTTTTTTTAACTTAAAAAATTTTCTTCGCTGTTTTTGCTATTGTGATTGTGCATTGTGTTAAAAAATAAAAAATAAAATTGAAGTTTATATTTTTGGCTTTACATTAATTGTAATATAATTTGTAAAATAAAATTCTGCTGTGTTTATAACATTTGAAGGGGTTGATAGCTGCGGCAAAACAACCCAAGTAAAAAAACTTTACGATTTTTTGAGTGAAAATAACAAGCCGTGCGTTCTAACAAAGGAGCCCGGAGGCAGCGAAAGTGCAAATAAAATTCGCTCCCTATTGCTTGAAAATAGCCATTTTTTGCCCCTAACCCAACTACTTTTAATTAATGCCTCTCGCTGCGAAAACATTTTAAAAGTAATAAAACCATCGCTAGATGATGGCAAAATTGTTTTGTGCGACAGATTTATCGACTCCACAATTATCTATCAAGCCAAAAAAGCAGGACTGGGGGCGGAAATTGTTAATCAATTACACGGCCTTTTGTTTGCAAATTTTATGCCAGATGTTACATTCTACCTAAAAATTAACAAGCAAACGGCAGTAAAACGAGTGGAGGGCAAAAAAACTAGCCTATTTAGCCACGAGGAACACAACTGGATGGACGATTTTGCCGTTAGCGAAATTACAAAAATGATTGAGTGGTTTAACGAAATTTTTGAATCGCCTCAGCAAAATAATCGCAAAATTTTTGTGATTGATGCAAATCAAAATCAGGAAGATGTTTTTAAGCAAATGCTAAATTGTATCAAAGATATTAATTTATAATGTTGATGGTTAAAATTTTACACAAAACCTTTCTGTTTTTACTGCAATTTGCATTTTTTATTGCACTTGCTGGCAATTTGCACAGGCATACCATTATTTTTGCCTTAGCGTCCTCAGTTTGCGTATATTTTTTAACAATTAAAAATTGTAGTGAGAAAAATTTTCATTATTTTTTTAAAATCCCTCATTATTTATGCTTCATTTTTGTTGAAATTGCAAAAAGCTCGTGGCAATTGTTTATAAGTATTTTGCACAAAAAACAAATTGAAAGTGGTATTGTTCACTACCCTATTTACAATACTCATTTTACAAATGACCCATTTATGTTATATTTACTAATAACAAGCATAACAATTACCCCAGGAACCATCTGCCTTGGTTATAATTACCAAACTCACGAGCTGGAGATTCACTATGCTTTTAAAAAATCACCAGAATATGAAATAATAAAAGAAATTAACAATTTGGAAACAAAATTAATCAGTATTTTTTGTAAAATATAAGTAATGAGGCAGGAAAAAATTGTAAATTTGCATCTAGTGTGCGATTCTACCGGAGAGGTTTTGGGGTCTATTTCTCGCTTTGTAAGCAATTTATTTGCAAAGGCCGAAATTAAGGAATACTTTTGGTATTTAACAAAAACACGCCGTCAGGTGGACGATATTACAACAACAATTTCTCGTCTGCGAAGCGAAGGCGGGGGCGAAAACGAGGCGGACAACATAATTATATCCTGCTTTGCCGTTAGCGATATTGAGGACTACCTGATTCAATCTTGCAAAATGCACAAAATTGCCATTAAATCGGCAACAAAAAATCTAGTTAATTTTGTGGGGCTATTTTGTAAAAACGAGGAGGAGCAAGCCACAGGCAAAAAAACTGATAACGGCCTTGATAGTGATTTTGGCAAAAATTATCTCAATCGCATAGAGGCAATTGAATACACAATAGCACACGATGATGGCAATTTGCATCACGATTTGGACGAGGCAGATATTTTGCTTATTGGCCCCTCTCGCACATCTAAAACTCCTGTGAGTGTTTATTTAAGTTATCGGGGGTTTAAGGTGGCAAATATACCATTTGTAAGCGAGGATCATTTTGATGTAGAATACATAAAGTCTCTCAAAAAAACCCTAATTGTTGGGCTAACAATAAATCCTGAGCGGCTGGAAAACATTCGCAAAACCCGCCTGCAACACATTGGAAGCGATAGCCAAACCAGCTACACCGATATTATGCAAATTGAAGACGAAGTAAAAAAATCTAAACGCCTCTTTGCCAAACTAAACTGCTTTGTTATTGATGTAACCCAAAAATCAGTAGAGGAAACCTGCGCCTACATCACCACCCTTCACAACAAAACATTTGGGGGGTGATTTTAAGTTTGCTTGTAAATAAATTCGCAAAATTTATTTTGTTATTTTTTGTTTATTTTTATACAAAATTTTTTTTATACTTGATTTATAAAATTTTAGTTTTATAATGGTGGTATATTTCAGTAAGTTAAGAAATGAACGAGGAAGAGGACGAAATGGATGATGGGGAGAGGCTCCTTGAAAATAAAATGGAGGAGGATCTTAGCCAAATGTCGCAGGCGAGCTTGGGCGATAAAATACGCAATTTTTTAAAAAAACCACAAGGAATGGCAATTGCCGGACTGGTGGGGCTATTTTTAGTGTTTGTGTTAATATCGGTATTTAGCTCCCTTGGCGGCAATAAAAGTGGTAACAAATCAAGCGAAAAATCTAAAACGCAAAACGAACAAGGGCTTATTGAAACGCCAATTAAACCCGAAACAATTGAAATAGTTCCCGATATTGTCTCCGCCCCCCCAAAAGCACCGGAGCTGGATAATCCTAGCATTCCCGATATTGGCAATTTTGAGCTACCAAAACCAAAAGAACCAGAGTCAGTTAAGAAACCAGAGGCAGTTGTTAAGGCCCCTGAGCCAGAAATAGCATTTGAAGAACCCCCGTTTGAGGAGGAGATTCCCTTTGCTGAGCCTGAAAAAAAACTGCGAAAAAGGGACGATAAAAATCCCCTCCCCCCAATGTATAATTTAAGCGGAACTGGCCCTTCCGATACCGACCAAGGCCGTAGCAAGCGAGCGGGAAATGATTTTATTTTTATGGGCGGGGATATTCCTGCCGAGGAGGATGAGTCCTACCTTGAGCCTAAAAAAATTGCAGCACTTGAAAACACAATCGCCCAAGGCCGCAACATTGATGCCGTGCTTGAAACCGCCATAAACTCTGAAATTCCCGGCACTGTGCGCGCCGTAGTTTCGCGTGATGTATATGCCGAAATATCCGAGAATGTTTTAATACCAAAGGGCTCTCGCCTTTATGGAAATTACAAAACTTTAACAAATAGAGGTCAAAGCCGAATTGCCATAAATTTTGTGAGAATCATCCGCCCCGATGGTATTACCGCCGATGTAAGTAGCTTTGCCTCCGACCAATTTGGCCGCGCGGGGGTTCAGGGCGAGGTGGACCGAAAATACGCTCAACTTTTGGGGCTTACATTTATGGAAGCCTTTATTGATATTGGTGTTGCACTTGCATTAAACCAAATTGCAAATAACTCGCAGCAACAGCTAAACTTAAACTCGGCAGGGGGTAACCAATTTATTGTGCCAAATCCATCAAACCAAGTTGCAACAACTTTAACAAGGTCAATTCAAAACCGAACCAAGGAAGTAGCACAGGACATGGTGGGCACAAACCCCGTTGTAAGCATAAACCAAGGAACCCGTATTAATATTATGGTAAATCAGGATCTTCGCCTTCCGGTATTTAAACCAATAAAATCGTCCTATCGCGCGGTTAACTACTATCAATCATCTAGTTTTTACTCTGGCAAAAAATCGGAAGACGGCGGAGATATTGGCTCCCCAGATGGACGAGGCGATAAGCAAGGCTACAAAGGTATTGCATCCGATAGGGGGGTGCAAAGTGCAGCTCCGGGCGGATGATATTTATATAGAAAATTATGAAAAAAATTATTTTAATTGATACCTTAAACAAAAATCTCTTTCCGATTGAGCGAACAAATTTACCCATCGAGCTAAACCTTTTTCACCAAAAATTTGATCAAAATTGCATTATTTTTGTGCCAGAAGCAGTAAAGTTTTTACTACAAAACACAAACAACGCCAAAGTTGTTGAGTATAAAAATAGTTTATCAATTGAATTTTTTTTCCAAAATATTGATGACCTTACTGAGGCGGATATTGTTTATGCAAAATCTAACCCTACAAAACCTATCCGCCTTTCACAATTGATGCCATTGCTACTCAAAGCAAATCCGCGCGATAGCATTATTTTACACCTTCCGCAGAAAAATTTTATTAAAACCCTGCTAGATTTGTTTAAGGCCTTTGCCCCCAAAAATATTATTGGTAGCGATGTGGATCTTGAAAAATGCAGCAAAACATTTGTCTACAAAAACACAATTCAACACAAAATTGTTAAGTGCATTGGTCTCAAAAATGTTATTATTGTTGAGACCAACGATGTTTTGCTTATTACAAACACCAAAAATGTAAAACAGGTGCAAAATTTTACCCAAACCTTAATTGATAAAAAAGACGAAAAAATAAACTCCGCCGCCAAAGCCTACCGCCCATGGGGCTATTACGAAGTTTTGAGAGACGAGCCAAATTACAAAGTAAAGACAATTGTTGTAAACGCAGGGGGAATGCTCTCGGTTCAATCGCACAATAAAAGAGCCGAACACTGGGTTGTAACAAAAGGCGTTGCAACGGTTTTGCTAAACGATGACACTTTTACACTTGAAGCTGGCAAGTCTATTTACATTCCACTTGGGGCTAAACATAGCCTGCAAAACCACACAAGCGAAATTGTAGAAATTGTAGAAACCCAAGTTGGCACTTACTTTGGCGAGGACGATATAATTCGCTACTCCGACATCTACGGCCGCGCGGGGTAGATATGCAAAAACTTGTTGTAAAAGTTATTACGCACGCCAAAACAAACGAAATAGTGGACGATTTTACGGATATTCTCAACGCCCGCAACATAAAACTAAAAGTATCAACCCCGCCGGAGGGCGGCAAAGCAAACATTGCGGTAATTGCCTTACTTGCGGATTACCTTAAAGTAAAAAAATCTCAAATCACCATCACCCACGGCAAACACTCTCCCCTAAAGCTTGTTAGTGTTGGTGAATAGAACCCTCCCAAAATCTACTTTTTACTTCATCTTTGTTTTAAAAATTTTTCTTCGCCTCACTCGTTTATGAGATGTAAAGTCGTTTCGGCTCATCAAAATGTTTTAAAAAAATATCTTGTAAAAAGAGGTTTTAGGATTGGTATAATAAATATACCAAAAAAACATCTTGAAAAAAAGATTATTTTGTTTTATAATGTAAAAACGAAAGATATTTTTTAGAGGTTATGAGGCGTTTTTTATTAACATTGGCATTTTTTCTTACTATTAACAAGGCAAATGCGGAGCTGTTGGCTAATCAATACGATGAGTTTTATGGCGACATAAACTACGAAACCTCTATAAATAGCAACTTGCAGACCTCGGGTATTAATCAATATGCTGGTATTATTCCGCCGCATTTGGTTTCAAATACCGAAAGCTACACGCAAACAATGGAAAACAATACAATAAATTCGCAGTATCAGGATATTGTAAATGCACAGCCAATTTCGCAAATTTTGGGTACAAATTCCGGCATGGATGGATTAACCAGTATTTCTAAGGCCTCGGCCGATTCGGCCCCAGCCCCAGAAGGCGGCATTTTGGATAGCATTACCGCAACGGCAAAAAATATTGCAACTGATTTTACTAGCAATGTTTTGTCTGGTGCTTCGTCCTTTGCAAATACGGCAGGTAATGCTTTGCAATCGGCAGGTGGTGGATTTTTTCAGCAACCTATAATTATTGGTGGCGGCACAACATCTACCGACACAGGAACAGGAACGGGAAAAGGAACAGGAACAGGTGGAACAGGAACAGGAACAGGAACAGGTGGAACAGGAACAGGAACAGGTGGAACAGGAACAGGTGGAACAGGAACAGGTGGAACAGGAACAGGTGGAACAGGAACAGGTGGAACAGGTGGAACAGGAACAGGTGG
>Ga0209107_10000827_pt1 | contig 17592 bp, 34 predicted proteins | sample LakErihyJuly2011_2_FD_187460 | JGI IMG/M metagenome (GOLD analysis project Ga0209107, IMG submission 187460) | Freshwater microbial communities from dead zone in Lake Erie, Canada - CCB hypolimnion July 2011 (SPAdes) (version 2) | ecosystem: Environmental > Aquatic > Freshwater > Lentic >... | reverse complement strand
TTCCCAACGGCAAGCAGGGTCGGCGTCATGAATAGCGTCTGCAAATTGAAATAACTCTTCATTCTGCACAGGCTTGTAACGCTTTCCAACAGTAGCAAGAACATCTGTTCCGCCATTGAATGGATTAGTGCGTAGCACTAGAGAAGCCTCAGATACATCGTTAAATGTATCTGGGATATATTCGCTGATTGGAGATAGGCGAACATTCCAGTTCGCTAACTTTGCCTCATTGAGCATTGATTGTGTTGTAACTTCCTCATCTTGAGTAAAGATACGATTGGCAAGGTTGTGCCAAGCAGGAGCACCACGAAGCGCAAATGCAACTTCGCCGTTTTCCATTTCGAGATTATGAGCCATTTTATTCCTTTCGTTTGGTTGTTAGACTGAGTATAACATAGCCCACTGACATTGTCTAGGATTAGATACAATATGTCCGAATTGGGCTGTGTGAGTAATCTCACAAATTTCCAGGGCTTTTCCACAGGTAGCCGTAAGCCTGTGGATAACCCCGCAGCTTTGGGGGCATTGTCGACAAATAGATAGGGCGGGATTTCAAATTGATCCCGCCCCAGCTTTTAATTCATTTGAAACTTATTAGTTATACTTTCATCAAGGTACATTGCAGTAACCTTTTTCTTCTTTACATTGTCATACACGTAAGCATTTACTCTTCCGTGAAACTTTCGCAAATTAGAAAAAACTAATTCATTTAGATAATCTCTATCAACGCCTTGGTCTGAATAAATAGTTACATCATTTAGTTTGTTTGCGTCATAGATTTCTATACGATAACGATTTGCCATTGTATTGCCTTTGTTAGTAGTTGTCCCCAAAGGGAGAGCAGTTTGGCGACATACTCAGGTCGTTGGATTATTTAGAGATACTCAGCAACCGCATTGTAGGTGCTGGTGCTAACTACTTCCTCATCTGTCATCTTTAGAATACGAATTGCGTTTGACAATTCTTTCTTAGACTCACGATAAGTGCTAACATGAATAACCTCGAAATCCTTTTCAGGTTCTACTGGGAAAGAACTTTCCTCTGTGATGATGTCGAAATCAACATTGAGAGTTTTGTTCCAAGAGCGATAACTTGTGCGAAGGTTCTCAGACTTTGAGAAATTAGCAATAGCCCACTTGCCGATTTCTTTCTGCCAAGCCTTGTAAGCCTTTTGGAACTTTGCTTCGTTTGCTTCTTGTGCTAAATAATCTTTTTCTAGTTTAGCGAGTGAAGCCTCTAGTGCGTTGATTACTTTAACTGTTTGGATTTTTACATTTATTGCTTTGCTTCTAGCCATTTATTTTCCTCTTTCGTTGTTTGGTTGGTTGGTTGATTAGTATAGCAGAGGGGTCTGACAATTCAATGCGACCCCTCTGCCGTTCATTACGCTAGGTTGTCTTGTAAGACAGTTGTCCAGCGTTCTCCGTTGTCTGTTTCCAGACGGACTCTCACCGAGCCAGATGAGTTGGAAATAATCTCTTTGATTACTCCCGTTTCCTTAGATTTCAGAGTGGTGAATAAATCGCCAACCTGATAGGTTTTGTTATCTATGGTCATTTTGCTTCCTTTCTTGTAGGGTAGTAGTATAGCATTAGGGGCTGACATTTATCAACCCCTAAGCCTGTGACTTTAGTCACAATTTTCGGGTAGCCACGCATCTAGGTGGTGTTGTTCGATGATAGCCGATGCAGGTGCAAACTTATCTCCACGATAAGATACTCCTTCAGGCATTTCGATCAATTTATTATAGTCCTCATCATAGAAAGCATCTATTGCATCTATGCAAGGTTGCACCATAGAAAGCGGAACGGGTGGGTAATGATTACCCTGTAAGTGATAGCCTATTGCTAATTCTAAATCTAATTCATTAGCAAGGTCAAGTGCTGTTGTGTATCCCATTAGTTTTGCACCGAAGGGAAGGATACTGTTGCATAAGAATTGTTTTCATTAATTTGAGTTAATGCGTCAATTTCTGATAGGGAATTAATAAATACATCTGCAAGCATTTTTTGTAATTCTTTTTCGGTCATGTGTGTTAATGCAAGTAGTACATAGTCGGGTGTAGTTTTGTCGTTAAACTCGACATCTACATTTACTTGGTGAGTTAGTTTCATTTGTTACCTTTCGTTGGTTGGATAAGAGTATTTTAGCATAGGCCACTGACATTACCTAATCCATTATGGGCGTGTCGCAGCTTTTGTGATAATACTCACATTTTTTCAGGGGTTGTGGATAACTACCGTAACCCTGTGGATAACCCCGCACATTTGCGGGCCAACTTGATCTTGTCAAGTCAACACGCCGTTAAGATTTAAATACGGCCCATATGGCAAGTGGAATCGGAAGAGTAATAGCGGTAATTAATATAATAGCAATAAGAGCTCCAAGGTTATCCGCCATTTATTTTTTACTCGCAGAAAATCGAATGTCTGCTTTACCGTAGACGCATAATCCACATGATACGCATGCGGACCCAGCAGAAGAGATAAGCGGAATTGATTTCATATTCTCAGGACATTTAGCACCAGGCTTGCCAGTCAATTCTTTCATTGTGCTTTCAGTTGCGGCGAATGTCTTCCCTAGATAAGCAAGGCGAATTCCCTCATTCTTTTTTAGTTCATGGCCAATTTCTTTATTCTCATCATCGGTAGAATAATAAAGAGATAGGTTAGATACATCCTTAAGAATAAGCGCTGCAGACTTTACACGTGTGTAAACCCAAAATTGAACATCGGGATGATTTTCAATAATTACTTTCCATGCATAAGTATAAGTATCATTGAAGAAGTCTCCGTCCCAGTGGATACGGAATAATTTAGGGGCGTCTTTCTTTTCACAATCAGCAATAAATTCTACAATCATCTCATCTAATAGAATAAGCATTGTATCCATGTCGGCATTGCGTAGCAATTCCCAATTGTGTAACAGATTAATTTTTACATTCTTGAAGAGTTTTTCAAGTTTTCCTGCGTAGCATACACTCTCACAAATACTAGTGGCACCAGGGCACGAGTAAGCCTTACCAGCAGGCAATCCGAAAGTGTTAGCAATTGCGGCTTGCTTTCCATTTTTTGTGACAAGATTAGCCACCTTTCTATCATTAGAACGTTTTAGTTTCATAGGGGCAATTATAGCGGTTAGGTCTGACATATTAGTAATCCTCATCCATACCGTGGCCAGCAGACGCAAGAGCGTCGGCATCGGACCAGCCAATAGTTTCGAAGAATTCCATTTCCTCAGACGCATAGCATTCAGCACAGATATAGTCATCACCTAAGATTTCATATTCTGATTCATTATCAAAAGTTTCTTGAGCGCCACAAATTTCATAGTTCAAGCAAGCAACAGTAAATAGTTCCATAATGGACCTCTTTCGTTAGTAGATATTGGAATTATAGCAGAATGGACTGACATTATCTACGACACGCCGAAAGCTTTACAAATTTTTCAGGGTGTTTTTGATCACACTCGTACGACACGCCCGACGCCGCCACCCTTGTGGGCGCAAAGTCGACAAATTAATTTTATTGATCGAATTTATTTTTATGTTTTATTTTGCGTGTGTATTTTTTTTTATTACGAACAGGTTGCGCCGCATTACTGCGACGCAATTCCTGAATTCGTTTTACTTTATCTTGAAGTGAAGTTAGGAACATTATACCCACTCGCCTTATGAAATCTGCTTACATCAAATCTCTCATTATCTTTCGCAAACATTTCTGCGAAATCATTTACAATTTTAGAAAATAAAGCAGGGTGCGTTTTATCGCTTGCATAGTTTAGAATTTCTGCAACCGCTACATAATCTTTGCGTGTCATCATTTTACTACGACCCTTCTACCTTCACGATAAAATAATTTTGTATAGCATTTGCCTGTTGGCGTGTAAAGATTAACTGTTGAGTATTCATCTGCAAATCCCCAATCGGTAAATAAGAAAAAGTTTTCCCATGCACCAAATTCGTTTTCGTATTCTCTTATGTAATGAATTGGTTCGCTATCATAAGCGCAAGTTATTTTATACATTATTCATTTACCCAATCTATTGTTAATTCATCGGATAAATCTGCGATACATTCGCAAGGCTCTACATCGTAATTATTTTCGTCACCGAAAAATACAAATCCAGCGCCACCGCATTCATCGCAATTTGCCGCGATAATTTCGACATACTCTTTCATTTTACTCATTTTAGGTTTTCCCTTTCGTTTGGTTGAATTGTAATTGTAGCAGATAGGACTGACAAGGCTTCCGCCTTGCTTGCTTGGCGTGTTGCTAAGACATGCGCCTTGAATTCATCTAGGTTCATTTTATTATTAACCTACCTTTACGGCTAGAGTGCGATAAACACTATTTCCGAACCAGCGTGATTTTCCGCTAGTCGTTGAATAAGTAGGGCGAACCTCTACAAGATACGCTTCCGCGCCGTCATAGTGAACACAAGCAGGGTGCTTTTCTGCTGAGATAATTTCTCCCTCTACTGAGCGAGAGCGATAGTTTTTACCGATAAGTAAATCCTCAATAGTATAGACATTTGCTGACATTTCTTTCCTTCTTTCGTTTGGTTATAATGGAATTATACACGAACCCGCTGACATTTTCACATTACTAGCCAGTAATTCCAAATATTGAGACGCTCAAGCCGTGTGATAAGCATCACACGCAAATGTCCGTTTTGTCTGTCAAATCGACACGCCGTAAATTTCAGGGAATTTTATAACGATCAAGTAACGACACGCCCGACGCCGCACCCTTGTGGGCGCATCAGCTTTTGTCAAGCCGACACGCCGTTATTTATTCATAATCTTCAAATATTTTTTCTAATTGTAAAATTTGCTCATCGGTAAGATGATCCAATTCAATTGCAGATTCAAATCCATAAAATTCCATTATTCATTTTCCATTTCTGCTAAATAATCTTCATGTTCAATTAAACCGATAGAAAATGCGATTGGGTCGCAACATTCTAAAATTTCGGCGGGAGTAAAAGTAGAGTAACCAATTTTTACAGTAGGATAAACATCATTTAGTAAATCAATAAAACTTTCTTTGATTTCTAAATCTAATTCAAATTGTGATTTCATTTAGACACATACCAATCTGTCCACATAGGAAGTTGCTCAGGGTCACCATCATAGTAGTAACGCTCAATGTTATTTTCACAATCTTGACAGAAAGTAAATTGCTCATCTCCAATTTCTGAGATAGCAGATTTCATTGGGTTGTGCTCTTTGCACATTGTTGAGATAGTCATTACTTAACCGCCTTTCCAACTAGGTTGTGAGTAGCGTAGTTACCGCCACACATTGTGCAGAGTGACCAAGCGGTTACTCTACCGCAACCTGCCGAGCAAGTTACATAGCCAAGACGCTTAGCGTCACTTTCGTTTTGGTAGTCATTTAGACTTTCCCAAATTCTGTTAGTCATTTTAGACCTAACCTTTCTTTAGAGGATTTCTTTACCTCTTGTTTTTCTTTATACTGGAATTATAGCAGGGGGGTCTGACATTTTGACCTGTTTTTCGGGCGTGTCGGAAATCTTTTTTTGTGATTAATCTCACATTTTCAGGGCACTTATCCACAGATCCTTAATAGCCTGTGGATAACGCCCACAAAAGATAGGGGCAGATGCCGCCCTTGTCAAGGCGACACGCCGTTATCCTAGTTTAATTTATTGTGAATTAGGTCACGAATTACTAGGCGGAGCATAAGTAGGGCGGGAATACCAATACCTACTTGTACTAGTGTAGTTAGTATGCGACTAGTAGTCATTACTTAGCCTTTCTTACTTTATAAAACTTATAAGCAACACCTAGCAAAACGCTAACAATTAGTAATTCCCACGATAGGGATACATAAGCCCATTCTGTATTAAACATAAATCCAAAGTTATCTAATTCTATTTTCATTAGTCATTCCAATCTAGTGTTAGTGATTTAGATAGTTCATCTTCATCAAAGTCATTTACATCTATAAGGCTTATGTTGCCTTCTTCTAGTGCCTTATTATAGGCTTCTTCTTCATCTATGTAGATATAAGCGTCCGCTACATCTGCTTGGATAGTATCCCATTTAGTCATCATTAGATTATTCCCTCATTCGTTAGATACATTCCTAGCGGTATAGTTATAAACGCTAGGGTGGAGATTATTAGTAGAAAGGTTAGCATTAGTTTTGCTCTACCTTTCTCATATGTGCTACAACATTTTTAGAAACCTTTTGTAGTTCGGCTACTGCCTTATTCATTTCATCTGCTGATGAAGCCTTGAAATCAACGCCTAGTAATTGTGCGCCGTCCCATAGTGAGTATGTGATAGTCATTAGTTTTCTTCTTTCGTTAGTAGGTATAGATTGTTTAGAGTTTGATTAGCACGATTAAGTGTGTTAAGTAATTCACGATTAGCAAAGGCTTCACGCTGTTCAGCATAGCGAGCCTGTTGCGCTATGCGTATCTCCTCTAAGCGAGGTGAGAGTTTAGGTTGAGTCATTTTGTGACCCCTTTCGTTAGTAGTTATAGTAGGAATTGTAGCGTATCGGTCTGACATTATCAAGCCGACACGCCGTAGGGCGGTACTAGGAGAGTGTGAGTTACCTCACTCCCAACTTCTAGTAGTAGCGATTACTACACGCTTGCTAGGCTTGTAGTTAGGTAACTCGGTTAGAGTTACTGTATCTATAACTCTAGTCTGTGAAACTAGGTCTAGATACTCGTTAGCGTATTCCTCGCTAGGAACTAGGAGGGTAGTAGAGCCTAAGCCTACTGTGTAATTTAGTGAAAACATTTTGTTTTCCTTTCTTTATTAAGATTAACTCTTTGTTAACTTCTTATACTATAAGCCTAACACGGGGGACTGACATTTAGGGGGGTTACTCGCTAGTATCTGCAAAGTATTTTTGTGATAAGGGTCACACTCACGCTCAAGGTCATAGGATTATGGGCGCAGTATCGGGCAAAACGGACATTTATAAATGTGTGTATCATACAAATTAAAAATATATTAACATTTTCTCAAAAGTGACTTTGATCTATTGACTTGCGAAAATTCCAAATGGTATACTAAACACCTTGGACAGTTTTCGGAGATAATATCAAGGGGTTAAACTTCAAGTGCGATGATGACGGAAGTTGTAAGTATACAATTACTTTCAGATAAAAGCTACAGCTCTAACCGATGAATTACTTGCTTATAACAGGATAATTTCGGGGTGCCTAATAAATTTTTCTTTATTGGGGTATAGGGGTTGTATGCTCAAATTCTGGAAGTTATCATTAAAAAGATAAAAGCAAATATAGAAGCTATAAGTCTAAAAAAATATTTTATTAACATTTAATAGAATCTTAAAAAGCAGTCGACTAGGATATATATGTCAAACGAAAACACATCTTGTTTTACTTACAAGGTAGAAATGATTATTCAGATCTTGGCGGCAGATGAAATAACCGCTAGAACTCAACTAGATGATAAGGGTGGATATGTAACATCTAGAGAAGTTACTTTCATGGACTCTATTCAGGTCTATAAAGGTAATAAACTAACTAAGAAGAAAAAAGATTTGGACCCTGTAGTCGAATAAAAAGTATTATATAATTATGCTATGTCTCCAGAGAAGATATCAATCAAGAAACAAAAAGAACATCTGGCGCAATATTTAAAAGATTTAAAAGAGAAGAACCCATGTATGGATTGTAAGATATCTTATCCGTACTACATGATGGATTTTGATCATGTGCGTGGAACTAAGCAAGCAAATGTGGCAGAACTTATCAGTACGTTATCTAAGAAACGCCTGGATGAAGAAATAGCCAAGTGTGAGATAGTTTGTTCAAACTGTCATAGAGCAAGAACATATATGAGAAAAAACGGGAAGAAGGCAAAATGAAATTCTGTACATACTGTGATAGGCTCTCATATACATCTAAAGTAACCAGAGATGGTAAGAAGATATATTACTGTGATGATCATGCTGATAGAATTGCAGTTGACTAGGATTATGGTATAATAATAATATGAAAAAGATCTCAGCTTTTATAATGTTAATTGCGACAGCAATCTTATCAGGTGTAGCTTTGTCTAAATTTTTAAAATGGGCGGGACAGATGGAAATATTTGATTTTGACCTAGATGAAGATATAGATAATGAAAACCTCTAAAAGAATACTTAGATACCTTTCTTGGTCAATGTTAATGATACTGGCTGTATTGGCATTAACCCTAGTATCTGTTGTATCCTATAAGTAAATCCCCAGTTTTTTATCTCCCGCCCTTTTAAGGGTCTCATGGGCGTAGCCACCAAATATAACCCAGTAGGGCTTTAAAACCCCCGTAGAGGGCTTATAAGAGATATTCCAGAAAATGTTGCAGATGGGGAATGGGCTGTTCTTTCGCCGAGGCACTTTTTTCGCACTTATTGCACTATATGTCCGTATTGTCCATATGCTATCTATATAAAAGAAAAAATCCCAATCAGAGGCGGATCCGATTGGGCATTTCTAGTGTATTGCTACACATTATATAGGGAGACGTTGCCGCCATCACCTACACATCTTAATTGTAATATGGATTATTTTATATGTCAAGCATCCTGGTTGACAGGTTCATCAGGTGGGGTAAATGATGGTGCAGGTCCAAGAAGGAATCCTTGTTCATGATATTCAATCATCTTAGCTGTTTTCTCAGGATCTGCTTTATTTGCCATAATTGTCAGCATGTCATAAATACGGTGAAGCATTATATAATTCACCATAGGTAGGTTATCTTCTATTGATTGAGATTCTTTTTCTTCCATTATGGCCTCCCCATATCATTCCAAAATATTTCACGTCCCATAGAGTCTTTCTCTATTAGGGTAGTTGCTTCAAACTCATATGAAGAAAAGCTCTCTTCTCCCGCCGCACTTATTTTTGCACTATTTTGCGGAATCACTTTAACATGAAAGAAGTTTTCTTCTTGCTCGCAGGTGCATTTCCCGTTTTTACATTCATCTAGCATTTTCTACCGCCCTTACTATATCTTCGTAATCCTTTGTTCCAAGGAATTTCTTATACTCACAAGATAGGCAATAAGTAAACACCCTGTCCTCACCGTCTTGGTTAGGCAAAAGAGGACCCTGATCCATTGGACATTCAAGTCTAGGAACAAGGCCCTCTTCTGATAAGGCTATGTACTTAGATACGTATTGTATCTGCATCTATCCTACTTCTTTGCATCAGTTGGGAATTGCGTAAGCCATTCCTTAGCCTTTGGGGTCATACCCTTCCAGCTTGACCAATCTGAGCCGCCATCAGTCATGTAGTACGTTATCTCTGCGTTAGTTACTGGGTCGAATAACTCTTTGTTACTCTTTAGGTTGAATTTCTCTAGTCTTTTTGGACCGAGATCTCCAATCATGTTTATCTGGAATATTCCATAGGAACTATCTCCAGTTTTCTTATCCCCGTTATATGCAAGCGGTCTTCCATTAGATTCACGCTTTGCTATGGACCAAGCTTTCTTAAGGCCTGCTCCTTCGAATCCTACAGTCTTGAGTAGTAGAACTAGCTCTTTGTCTGTAAGCATCTCAGATGGCTTGTAAATCTCTTTACTAAAACTATCTAAGACTTCTTGCTTTAGTTGGGCTTCAGTTTTCACTAAAGGTTTTACTATTAGTGCGCTTGCTGGCTGTACAGGAAACAAAAATAATGTTATCATTACTATTGTAACTATATTGTGAGCCAGATCACTCACCTGTTGTTTTATTTTCTCCATTGGCATTTCCTCCTCTAGAGATAACGAACTATAATCATAACATTGATAGGATAGGCCTGTCAAGCTAGTCAACCAGAAAGTTAACAGAGGGTAAACATTAATATTTCTTATTATACTATCCAAGCAGGCTTAGATCCCGCTGTTGGCTTTGGCTACGCAGGAAAAAATATTGTTAAATCATTAAATAATTTAGGACATGCTGTATCTTTTGCTAATCCTAAATCTACTATTCAATTAAACTTTACTCAACCACACCATTTTAAATTACATAGGAAACAATATCAAATTGGATATACTCCATGGGAGTCTACAGCAATGAGACCAGACTGGATTGAAAGATTTAATTATTGCGATGAAGTTTGGGCAACATCAGATTGGTGCGCTAAAGTATTTAAAGACAATGGTATTACAAAACCAATTTATGTTTACCCACACGGCATAGAAGATATTTGGAAACCAAGGCGTAGAGTTCTTAGAGAAGGACAACCACTTAAATTTTTACACATTGGTGAACCGTCTCCAAGAAAAGACGGACAGCTAGCAGTAGATACTTTTATTAAACTATTTGGCGGGAATCCAGATTATCACTTAACAATTAAAGCGCATAAGTTTAATACTATTAGAGTGTATGATCAATATAATAATTTTATGAGTCCAGAGATGGCCTATAGCAACATAACTTTAATTACAGATGAATTATCAGAAGCAGATCTTGTTTCTTTGTATCACAGCCATCATGTTTTGTTATATCCTACATGGGGAGAAGGTTTTGGTTTTATTCCGCTTCAAGGTTTAGCAACAGGTATGCCCGTTATATCAACATACGATTGGTCTCACTATGTGGACTACATGGGACCACTTAAATTAAAATCTAAACTTACAGATGAGACTTTACCTAAATCAGTTGGTGACGAATACATTGGAAAAATGTTTAAACCAGATGCAAAACATTTAGAAGAATTAATGCGTGATGTAGCTATTGATTATAATGCTTACTTTGGATATTATTTTGCGCAGTCAACTAAAATACACAAAGAGTACAATTGGGATCAGTTGACCAAGAAAGCATTTGAACACTTAGTAGAAAAATTTTCTTAGGGCTTCCCCTTTTAATCATTCTTTGGTAGAATAGGATCTTCACACTAAATTTAAATTAACCGCTAGGCGGAGAAACAGGTACTATAAAATGTCTAAGACTATTGCAAACCCGTACGAAAATTTCATTGCGTTATCCAGATATGCAAGATGGATATCAGAAGATAATCGCCGTGAGACATGGGGTGAGACAGTAGATAGATATTTTAGTTTTATGCTAAACCATTTAAAAGAAAACTATAATTATATTCCAAATGAGAAGCTTGTTGCGGAATTAAAAAATGGTGTATTCGAACGAAATGTCATGCCCTCCATGCGCTCTGTTATGACTTCAGGCCTAGCATTAGAAAGAGATAATGTTGCAGGATACAATTGTGCTTTTCTTCCAGTTGATTCTGCACGTTCATTTGATGAAACAATGTATATTCTTATGTGTGGCACAGGTGTAGGATTCTCTGTTGAGTATAAGTATATTAATAAGCTTCCTGCCGTCCCAGAATCATTAGAGAAGTCAACTACTGTAATTACCGTAGAAGACTCAAAGCAAGGTTGGGCTAAAGCATACCGTGAGTTGCTAGCTTTACTTTGGTCTGGACAAATTCCAGCAATTGATGTTTCTAAGGTAAGGCCCGCAGGCGCAAGACTTAAGACCATGGGTGGAAGATCATCAGGACCACAACCACTTATTAACTTATTTGATTTTACAATTGCAAAATTTAAAAGCGCCACAGGAAGAAACCTGAAGCCAATTGAATGCCACGACATTATGTGTAAGATTGGTGAAGTAGTTGTTGTGGGCGGAGTTCGCAGGTCAGCAATGATTTCTCTTTCTAACATTAACGATATTGAGATGGCACAGGCTAAGTCAGGCAACTGGTGGGAAGCAAATACACAACGTGCTTTGTCTAATAACTCTGTTGCGTATTCACGCAAGCCAGACATGGAGCAATTTATTGCAGAATGGAAATCTCTATATGATTCAAAGTCAGGAGAACGAGGTATATACAATGTGGCCGCAGCTCAAGCCCAAGCAGCCAAGTATGGAAGAAGAGATCCAGATATACACTATGGAACTAACCCGTGCTCAGAGATTATCCTACGTCCTTACCAGTTTTGTAACCTTTCAGAAGTCGTACTACGTGAGAATGATACAAAGAAAGAGATTGAACGCAAAGTTGAACTTGCAACGATCCTTGGAACGTGGCAGTCAACGCTTACAGACTTTAAGTATCTTCGCAAGATCTGGAAAGACAATACAGAAGAAGAGCGTCTACTAGGTGTTTCTTTAACTGGACAATTTGGACACAAGTTTATGTCAGGCAAAGAAGACCTTGTTTCACTAGAAGCTTTCTTGATGACTCTGAGAGAATCAGCAAGAGCAAAGAATAAAGATGAGGCTGGGAAAATTGGGATTCCTGAGTCTGCCGCTATTACATGTGTAAAGCCATCAGGAACAGTATCTCAATTGGTCGGGGTATCTTCAGGAATGCATGCTTGGCATTCTCCATATTACATTCGTACAGTACGCGGGGCAAAAGGAGATCCAATCTCTACATTTTTAAAAGAAGTTGGAATTCCAGTAGAAGATGATGTTATGAAGCCCAATGATACATACGTATTCTCATTTCCAATAAAAGCTCCAGAGGGTGCAATTGTTAGAAATGATCTTACTGCTATTGAACACCTGGATATTTGGTTGGTTTACCAACGTGCATGGTGTGAGCATAAGCCTTCAATTACAGTTTCTGTAAAAGAAGATGAATGGATGGAAGTTGGTGCTTGGGTGTATAAGCATTTTGATGAGGTCTCTGGAATTTCGTTCCTGCCGCATTCAGATCACTCGTATAAGCAAGCTCCCTACCAGGAGGCAACAAAAGAAGAATATGACGCACTTGTTACAAAGATGCCCAACGAAATTCGTTGGGAGGACTTATCTTTTTATGAGACAGAAGATGGCACTTCTACTAATGCCACGCTTGCTTGCAGCTCAGATGGAAATTGTGAGCTTGTAGATATTTCAGCTTAATGGTAGAATAGTATTGGCGTAAAAGCCAAATTCACAGGACACCGTGTCCTGTTAGGAGATGACAAAATGACTAAATTTGCAAAAGCAGATTTAAACAAAGATGGGAAAGTAGTTATGACAGAACAAATTTTAGCAGCCCTTGGAACTTATGCACGTGCATTTCTTTCAGCAGCTATTGCTCTATATATGACTGGGAATACCAGTCCAAGAGATCTTTTGATGGGTGGATTTGCCGCAGTGGCTCCAGTTATTCTTAAGGCTCTAAGCCCAGCAAATAAAGAATTCGGGTTTGTAGGAAAGTAATTTAAAAGTTACTGTTAGGATAGCTCCTGTGCTAAAATAAGCATAGGAGTTTTCCTATTTAGGAGTACTAGCAAATGGCAGGACAAAAGAATTTCGAAGTGGATCAAAATGCCACTTTTTCATTTATTGTTGAATATAAAGACAATACTGGAGTACCTATTGACTTAACAGGCTCAACAGCAAAGATGCAGGTCCGTGATACAAAAGGCGGAAGCAAATTAGCATTCAGTCTAACATCTCCTTCAGGTGGAATTGTAATAGCCCCTACGCTTGGCAAATTAACTATTAAGATGACCCCTACGCAAACAAATAAATTGTTCTATCCAAAATCATCATATGACATTATGGTGACGGATTCAAACGCAAACAAAATTAAATTGCTAGAGGGGTTTATAACCCTTAGCAGATCGGTGACAATCTAATGGTAGAAACAATTATTGTAACGGTTCCAAGTAATGAAGTTGTAGTGTCAACCCCTGGCCCACAAGGACCAAGAGGAAAAAGCATCCTTAATGGAACGGGAGCCCCATCAGAAAACTTCGGAGTTGAAGGAGATTTCTACTATGACAAAAATACAACAAGGTTCTATGGTCCAAAACCGACAGATTTAACTTGGGCGGGAACCACAAACTACCTTCTAAATATGACTCTAGAAGTCACATGGGAGCTTACACAAGTAACAGGCCCAGTAAATGGGGTATATTCTGTCGCAATTAATCATAATCTTGGCATGAAGCCAAATGTTACGATTAAATCAAGCGCAGGAGATGTTTTAGAAACAGGAATAGATTATAATAGTAATAACACAATTACACTGACAATGGCTCAACCATTCTCAGGGACAGCGTACCTGTCTTAAGGGAGTTAGCAAATGGCAAGAAAATTTTTAGTTAGCGTTGATCTCAACAAGAATGAGCTTCTTAATGCTAGAATCCAGAACTTAGGTGCTGCACCATCTAGCCCAGTAACTGGACAGATTTACTATGATACATCTGATTACAAGATGTACTACTATAATGGACTATCTTCACCAGACGGACCATGGATGCCGATGTCTGGTTCGACGGAAGTTGTTCAAGATATAATTGGATCATCTGTTGAAGGCGGAGTTGGATTAACAAGAACATACGTTGATAACACAGGCATCACAACAATAGATTTAGATAACACAGCAGTAACAGCAGGATCTTACGGTTCTGCATCAGCAATTCCTACATTTACAGTAGATGCTCAAGGTCGATTGACTGCAGCATCAACAGTAAGCGTAGCAACCAACCTTTCAATTGCGGGAGACACTGGCACAGACACGGTTAGCCTACTTACAGACACGCTTACAGTATCTGGTGGAGAAGGAATTGACGTTGCGATAACAAATAACACAATTACAGTATCCGCAGAAGATGCAACTTCAGCCAATAAGGGTGTCGCCTCATTTGACGCAACAGACTTTACAGTAACATCAGGTAACGTAGTATTAAATGCAGAAAGAGTACAAGACATTGTTGGCGGAATGGTTTCAACAAACACAGAGTCTGGAATTTCTGTTACATACGACGATCCAAACGGAAAGCTTGATTTTGACGTAAATGATTTTAGCATTACTCTTACAGGAGACGTAACAGGTTCTGGAACAGTAACAAATCTTGGCAACGTAAGCTTTGCAGCTACCATTCAGCCAGATTCAGTAGCACTTGGAACAGATACAACTGGAGCATACATTGCAACAGTAGCTGGAACAGCTAATGAGGTTGAGGTTTCAGGTTCAGGTGGAGAAACTGCAGCAATTACAATTGGTTTGCCAAATGATGTAACAATTACCAACAACCTTACAGTTGGCGGTAACTTAAACGTAACTGGAACAATTAACTCAGTAAATACCACTCAGGTAAACATTGTTGATAACAAAATCAACCTTAATACCGACTTTACAGGAACTCCAACAGTCGATGCTGGCGTAAGAGTAGAGCGTGGAACATCTGCAGACACAGAAATCCTATGGAGAGAAGCAGCGGGCTCATATCAAGCCGCAACAACATGGGGACTTACAAATGATGGTACCAACTATCACTCAATTGCACGTAAATGGTCTTCTAATATAACAACAACAGAAGTTTCTCCGTTTACATTTGCAGCAACACACAATCTTGGAACAAGAGATGTGTCAGTTGCAGTATATGCAAACTCTGCTCCATATGGAGAAGTTGAAGTAGATGTTGATCATACATCAACAAGCGTGGTAACATTAACATTTGCAGCCGCACCAACAGCAGGAGCATATAGAGTAGTAATTACAGGATAGTCATGGCAAAGCAATTTAAAACCACGATTGCCCCGCCCTCTTTAAGCGCAGATCCAACAGGAACTGTTGCTGGAGAGATATACTATAATACTACTTCGGGTGCCTTAAAGATTTTTAATGGTTCAACTTGGTCTTTGCTAACTGGGGGCGGTGGCTCAACAAGTACTTTTCAAGTTTTATCAGAATCACCAGCTTCACCAGCACAAGGAAGAACCTATTTTGATTCTTCTGAGAATACAATAAAAGTTTATAACGGAGAGATCTGGTATGATGTTGCTGGTCCAAAAGAATTACTTGACCATCAACATTATGCAGGAGATGGATCTGTTAAATATGTAGATTATGGTAATTACGTAGAATTTGGTAATTATTTAGTTTCAATGGATGGTGGAAGTGCTAGTTCAGACTACTCTTCAGCACCAAATAATGATATAATTGACGGAGGGACGGCATAAAAAATGGCAATTAGAATTCAACTTAGAAGAGATACCGCAGCAAATTGGGTATCAAGTAATCCAGTCTTACGTCAAGGCGAAATTGGTATTGAAACAGATACCTTAAAGATGAAGCTCGGTAACGGATCAAGCACATGGACACAAATAACAGCATACATGAATATTGTTCCCGACGGCAACTTAGATATTGGAGACTATATACCAATTTCTGCTATTGGGGCGGTAGATGGAGTTGTAGGTTTAGACAATAGCAAAAATGCCTTAATTCCAGGATCCTCTATTATAGTAGAAGGCTCAACAGATAATTCATTTGAAACAACCCTTACAGTAACAAACCCTACAGCAGATAGAACAATTACATTTAAAAACGCTGATGGAACAGTAGCATTTACATCAGATATCCCTTCAACTACAGATACACTTACAGAAGGCTCAACAAATAAATATTTTACAGATGAGCGGGCACAAGATGCTGTAGCTACAGCTTTAGCAGCAGGCACACATACAAACGTTACCGTCTCATATAATGATGCTTCAAATTCATTAAGTCTTGCTTCAGCTCCAGGATATGTAGATGAGCAAGCAGTAGATGCAGTAGCTGCAGCGTTAGCTGCAGGAACACATACAAATATTTCAGTAGCATATAATGATGCTGGTAATTCAATTTCATTAACTGGAGCAGTTACATACACAGATGAAAATGCACAAGATGCAATTGGAAATGCACTCGGCACAGGATTATCATATAATGATACAACAGGTGCAATATCAGTAGATACAACAGCAATTCAGGCTCGTGTAACAAATGTTACAGATACTGAAATTGGATATCTTGATGGAGTAACATCTGCAATTCAGACACAGATTGATACAAAACTTGCTTCTTCAACTGCCGCTACAACATATGCACCACTTGCCTCACCAACATTTACTGGAACATTAACAATTCCATCGTCAATTGTAGTTGAAGGCGCAACAGCAGATGATTATGAAACAACCCTTACATTTGCAGATCCTACAGCAGACAGAACTATAACATTCCCAAATAACTCAGGAACTGTTGCATTTACTTCTGATATTTCAGCCGCTACAGGCGGAAGTGTTTCTGAAACAGGAACTCAGACAATAACAAATAAGTCCATGTCTTTTGGTTCAAATACTTTTACAGGCACACTCGCACAATTTAATACAGCTTTAACAGATGCAAATTTTGCACCAATTGATTCGCCTACATTTACTGGAACTCCAGCCCTTCCAACTGGAACAACTGCTATAACTCAGACAGCGGGAAATAGCTCAACAGCTGTTGCAACGACAGCATTCGTGGGAACTGCAGTAGCAAATCTTGTTGACTCTTCACCAGCGTTACTTAATACGTTAGATGAAATAGCAGCCGCTATTGGAGACGATCCGAACTTCGCCGCAACTTTATCAACAAGCATTGGACTTAAAGCCCCTATAGCTTCTCCAACCTTTACTGGCACAGTTGCAGGAATTACATCAACAATGGTCGGACTTGGAAATGTAGATAATACTTCTGATGTTAACAAACCAGTATCAACTGCAACACAGACTGCATTAGACTTAAAACTAGATTTAACAAGTCCTGCAGTTGATTACTATATTACTAACTCTGGATCAGGAGCATATCTTGTCAATGGAGTTTCTAAT
>Ga0209107_10000826_pt1 | contig 17601 bp, 26 predicted proteins | sample LakErihyJuly2011_2_FD_187460 | JGI IMG/M metagenome (GOLD analysis project Ga0209107, IMG submission 187460) | Freshwater microbial communities from dead zone in Lake Erie, Canada - CCB hypolimnion July 2011 (SPAdes) (version 2) | ecosystem: Environmental > Aquatic > Freshwater > Lentic >... | reverse complement strand
CTAAATGAATAAGCATTGGCTTTAAATAAGTCGTTGTAAGCGTTAAATAATTACCACTTAATGTATTTGCTATGATATCCGCTTTTATCTTGTCTAATAGCTTCGTACCGGTAAAATTTTGCAAGTCTGTATCTTGTGCGATTTTAATATATTGTATAAAATTGTCGGTATCTACGTTTCCGTTTAACGAAGTGAATTTAACTAAATCTTGTCTTGTAACTAAAAGTGCTTCTGCCATTATTGAAAACGTTTGTTAGAAGGTAAAAAACCGTGTGTGTTTGGTATGTCGATTGGACGTGTTGCAACTAAACTTGGATTAGTAACTACATAGCCAAATTTAGCAGCTTTTGCTTGTGCTAATTTTTTTGTGTTTGCGGTTATGTTTAATCCTGTTCCTTCAAATACTGCATAAACTTGTTTGTTCCAACGGTGATGACAATTTCCACCGCCCTTATATAACCAAATAGAATAGTAGTCTGTTCCTTTAGGCCCCCAACCTGCGTTAACAACTTGTGTACTCATATTTAAAATATCTTCTTTACGGTAAATCTTGTTTGCTTTTACCATTTGTGTACAAAATTCACGTGGATTGTCCGTTACTTCGCCTTCGTATTTATATCGAACAACAAACTTTACTCCGTCAATAGTTTTGTCTTGTTTACTTGTTATGTTTGGTCTTGCGTCACCTGTTGAAACCAAGTTTACAATTTTGTTTAATAAACTTTGTTTTGGTTCTTTACTTAACAACTCGTTTTCTTCGTCGTCTGTGTCGTAGTCAACTTCTTTTTCGTCTATTAAAACCCAATTGTCTTGTGGTTCTTCGCCTAAATCAATTAATGGGTTTGTGTGTGCGCTTAATTCCGTTCCTGTTTCTTCAGCAACTTGTTCTTCGTTCTGCGTGTTTTCCAAGTCCGTAAACTCTAAAGGTTGTAAAGTCTTGAAAAATAACTTTAAAGCAATTCCGTTGTAAGCTAAAATGCTATCAAAAGCGTCTAATAGTTCTTCTTGAAATGGTCTTATAACCATATTGTCAAAAAGAATACTTGAATTTTTAAGTTCTTCTGCGTTACTTGAAAAGCCATTTGTTGATGCAACTCCAAATAATAAAGGTGAAGTTATGTTGTGTCCTAACATAATCTTGCGTAAACATTCTTCGCTTAAATAAGTGTACTGGTCTGCCGCGTCATTTAACGGTATATCGTCAACTGTTGTTTTGCTTTCTGCGTTGTTGTTAAAAGCTACAATTACTTTTTGTCCACGTGAACCTGTTAACTTGCTTAAAACTTTGTTTGAAATAATACTTTGTTGTTCGTCCGTTGGTATTCCGTTATTAAAATTTACAACTTTAGTTCCACTAAATCCGTTTTGAACTTCGTTAATTAAATAGTCGGCAATTTCTTCTTCTAAAAGTGTATAAGGTACTGCACCTTGATAGTCAGGATATGCGTAATATTTCATTCCAACCGAATAAGGTTTAGAAAATAATATTTCTATTTTTTCTTTTCCATAACTAAAAGCATTAAACCTAATCGGAGCAAACTTTTTTGTATCGTCCCAATTGTCAGAATAATAATAACCTGTTATTTGTCCGTCTTTGTCGCATTTTTCAGCTCTTAATAAATTAACAGGAATATGATATGCTTTTAATATTTTGTCGTGCTTGTCATTGTAGTGTACTTGAATAGCAAATTGTCCAAACATTTTCCTATCCAGCACCATTTTTCGTACGTCTTCTTTGTGAAATAAAGACATCATTTGTGCGTATTCATTAGGCTTTTTATTAGCGTCTAATGCACTTAAACCTTTTCCGTAAATTAATCGCGCTACGTTGTTTATAATAGCGTTATTCGTTGTTGAATTGCTATAACGTTCAATTAAGAATTGAAAATATTGGTCTCCGTCTTCAGTTAAAAAGTCAACCCAATTTTCTCGGTTTGTTTCCGAAATAACAGGTGACGTATAAGCCGACAAATTTAAAACGTGTAAATTATTCATATACTATAAAATCATTTGTTGTGGAATTAGAAACGTACTGATTATTGTTAACCGAAAACGTAACTAAACTTTGTGCTGTGCAAAATACTCGGTCTTTATATATAATGGTTGTACCTACTCTTAAAATTAAATTGTAAAAATGTCCTTCTACTAAACCAAAAGTTGCTGTTATCGTGTTTATGTAGTCCCCTGTTGTGCTTGAAGTAATCGCTACAGGTGTTGTTACGTTTGTTTGTTCGTCTGTTAGTTCCATAACATTAAAGGTATTGTCACGTGGAATAAAACTAAATGTCTGCGGACTTCCTGAAGGTGTTAATACTATCATATAGTTATAATTAAATATTCGTGTTTTTGTTCTTTTTTTAAGACAAAAAAAAAGCCGAACTATGAAGAACGGCTTTAAAAATAATTTTTTTAAGTATTAAACATTTGTAATTACACAAGCAGGTCCTACTACTGATGAAATGGCAGCATTTCCATAAGGTGAACCAATATTTATGTGATTTGCAGGAATTTCTTCCATTCCTACAAGTGTCATTGTATAACCGTTAAAATCACCAAAAGCAGTTCCGTTTGTAAGTACGCCTGTTGTTACATCCATACCGTTAGCAAGTCCGGCTAAAAAGAATTTATTTGAATTAGTTTGTACTATTATATTTGGTCTTCCAAAAGCAAGAAGTTTCATTTGTTTTGTTGTAACTGCATCTAAACCTTTTAATGTAAAAGTTAAAGTTTGTTCTACAAAAGTTGTTCCGTTTTCTCTTGAACTTGTTATTGTTTGCTCAAATGTATTAGCACCTTTTAAATCAAATTTATAAACAGGTGATGTTGGTGGAGTTAATGCTATTGCTGTTATTTGGTCTGTTAAATCAGCTGAACCATAAGTTACTCCTGTTATAAGACCGTTATTGATTACATAAATGGCTTTTAAACCACCTATTCCTGTCGTACAGTCTTCTACTCGTCCGTGTGTTATTAATGCACAAGCCATTTCGTTTTGTTTTTAATTGTGGATAAAATAAAGCGCAGTTGCCTACGCTTTTTATTTAATGTTATACTCCGTAAAGAACTACGTCTGAACCGATACCGTATTGAATACCCGCGTTGTAACGTAAAATAACTCTTACATTGTTTGAACCGTCAATATCCGCCATATCAATAGTTTTCACAAGTGAATTGTCGTTTAAAAGTCCGCATCCAAAATAAAGGTTGTCTACAGTTGTTGCAATCATATTGTTTGCTCCAAGTCCGTTAGCCATAAAAATTGGAATACCATCATAAGATAAACTTCCGTTTGTGTACCATTGTGTTCCCTGTGTGTTTGTTCCGTTTGCCCCTAAACCTGAAGCTGCAAAACCACCTAATGCACGAACATACAATTTAGCAATCTTTTGAGATACATAAATTCTTAATCCTTCGTTTCCATAAAGTGAAGCTGGGATTAAATCTACTGTTCTTCCTATTTCGCCAATTACAGTTGTTGCGTCTAAAGTTGTTGTCAATGGTGCTGAAACGTCGATAACGTCTGCGTCTGCTAACATCAAAGTTTTAAATCCGTCAAACTCTCCTGCTGTTGCGTTTGTTCCTGCCCAAATTGTAGTTTCAATTTTAGCTGCTACTTTAGCCGCTACGTGTGCAATTAAAAAGTCTGCAAAAGTTTTAGGCAACGTCTTAAACGCTGAATAACCCATACTTGCCGATTGCCAAGATTGTGCTAGGTCTAACTTGCAAAGTTGTAAATTTACTTGAAATTCTTCTGTTGTTAATACTCTTTCAGTTAGTGTTACCGTTCCTGAAGCTGTGAAATCACAAGTTGCGTTTGCTACGATGTTTCCTGTAGCTACTTTTTGCATAACTTGTTTGTAAGCAACGTTTGGAAGTATAGATACTCCACCTTGCTCTAATGTTGGTGCAGACAATAAAGCTGCTGCTAAATACTTACCTGCAAACTCACCTGCGTAAGTTGTGGTAATTACTGGGTTTGAACCAAATGGCATTTTGTTAAGTTTTTAAATTGTTAATACTAATTGTTTATTTTTTCTATAATTGAATCCATTATTGAACGTGGTCTTTTACTTGCGTATTGGAAGTGTTCAACTTCATTCGTGTTTTCAGGGTTAAACGCAATTGGCTTTACTTCGGTAAGTTCGGTTGCTTCAGTTGCAACTTCTTCAACTTTCGATAGTAATTCGATTTGTGCTTTTAACTCTATATTTTCTTGTGTTAATTTTTCTATTTCTGCAAAGAACGTTTCTTTAACTACGCTTTCAATTGTCTTCTTTGCTGTTGGTGTTGCTTGTGCTTCAACTTCTTCTTCTACTTCCGGCGTTTCTTCAACAACTTCTTCTTCAGTTGCAACTTCTTTTATTTCTAAAATAATTCCTTCAACTTCTACAACTAAAATACGTCCGTCTTCTAATTCATATTCTCCAATTGGAACAGGAATCTTTTGTTCGTCTTCAGTTACAATAAAAACTTCTTTGTCAGTTTCAAAAGTGTCTGCTTCAAAAATTGTTATTCCGTCCATTAACTTCATTGTTTCCAATTTCACTTCCATTCCTAAAAGTGTTTTGATTTGATTAATTACGCTTGTTTTCATATTTGATTTTTATTTAATTTGATTTAGTTTTGCAAGATTGTTTGTAGCATCAACATTTAATGTTTTTATTCTTTCAATTAAAGATAAATCTCTACTTGGAATTTCTATGCCTAAAACTTTAGTATCTGTTACCAATTTATCTATTAATTTTTGAGCCGCTTTTGCTCTTGATAATGATTCACTATATAGAGACTTTGTTTTTTCTATTGTTGTAAAAGCGTCTTTGTTCCGTTGTTGAATGTCTGTTACTAAAGCAATAATATCTTGAACTATTCCTAATTGAACTTCGTGTTTTGCTAACTCCGTTTTATCGGATAACCTGTCGTAAACGTTTTGTAGTGTGTTCATATATTTATAATTTAATTGTTTATTTTTTGTTGTATTTTTAAACTTAACGTCCTTGTCTTGTATAAGTTTTAACGTAATTTTTACTTGACTTTAATTTGCTATTTCGTGTTTTTGCGTGTACTCCTGCACGTTTAACTTTCGGTTTTTTAAGATGAACTTTAACGTTAGTTTGCTTCGCCATTTAAAATCCAAATTTTTGTATATTGGTTTGTATTTTGTCTATTACATCTTTTCTTATTTCAATAGCTTGTATTACTGATTGAGCTTGTTTGTAAAAATCAGTACTTTTAAAATCTAAACCTAATTCTTTAGCTTGTTTTTCAGATTGAAATAATGGCTCATTAATATTACTTAATAAAACATTATATTTAATTTCTATTTCTCTTGCTTTAATAATAACTCCATTTAAAGTAGCTTTAAAATCACTATATAAATTAGCTTCTTGTTTTTTACCTTCTGCTATTCCTTTTTTTAAATCGTCAACTAAACCTAATTCTACTTTTTGACTTGCTAACTTCGCTTCTACTTTTGCAGTAATATCTGCAATAATTAATTCTTTAGTTGTTTTCATTTTCCGTTATTATTTGTTTTATTTTATCTATTAAAATTTCATCTTCGTTAATTAAACTCATTTCGTATTTGTCCGCAAAATAACCTTCAATAGAAAATCCTTTTACTTCGCCTAATTTTACTTTGTTCCAAATTTCATCGTTGTTTACTTTCATAGAAATTACCCAAGTACCTTTTGGAAAATTAAAACCGTAGTTCGTGCTTTTGTCGTTTTTTCCTTCTGTAATCCAACTTTCGACAACCGACATTCCTTCTAACTTTTGTTTGTGTTCTAAAGTTGCGTTGTTCTGGTTGCTATTCATAAAAAATAATTCACTTGCTTTGCGTACCGTTTCTTCAGAAAAGTAAATATAGTATTCTTCGTTCTTGTCGTTCTTCCTATATATTTGTTTATTAGGAATTAAAGCTGCACCCATTAAAATACGCTTTTCAGCATCTACTTCTTTTAACTCTATTTCGTGTTTTTTTAGTGCTATAAAGTCGCTTTCGATTGCAGGACTTTCAACAACTGAAACGGCATCAATTCCGCTTGTCTCGTCTTTTTCGTCAATTATTAATTCAACTATTCGCATAATATATTAATTAAATTATTGTTTGTTTGTTGTATTTTCTAACCGCCTAAAGTTGCGTTTGCTAACCTGTTTCTATCTAACGCCTGTTGTGAAGTTACTTGTCCTGAAACAACGTAAGCTTGTATTGGTTGTTGGTTTAAACTTGCAAGTTGATTAACTCCGCTTTGTCCAACTACGTTAAATTGTGGTGCGCTCATCGTTGGAGCTGTTGGAACGCCACCGCCACCGCCACCGCCACCTGCACTTCCACCACCTTCAAATTGTGTCTTTGCTATTTTTGCTACTTGAACTGCACCGGCTGCTCCTGCTAAACCTGCTTCAACAAAACGTTGACCTGGAAATAAACTATCTTTTGGATTTAATGCCAATGCACTTGCAACTGCTAAATATGTATTCGTTAAAGCTGAAGCAAGATTAAATGCTTTTTGTGCTTTAAAGGCTTTACGTTGGTCTTTTTCGCTTTTTCCTGCGCTCATTTGAAAAGCATCATTTAAAATAGATAAAGCCGCCATTGCCATATCAATACCTTTTTTTTGTAAAGCTGATTTTTTTTCTGCTTCTGCTTTTGCTATTTCTATTGATTTATCAGATATTAATTTTTCTGCTTCAAGTCTTTTAGTTCCTTCAGCTACTATTTCAGAAATAACAGTTGTAGAGTGTTTGCGTGTTAAAAAAAGCTGTTCGTCTTTTTCTTTTTTTATTACTTCAGTTGCTTTTGGTTCTTCTTTTTTAACTTGCTCTACATATTTTTTACCGCCATCGGTTAATTTGTCAATATTTTTTTCTGCTTTATTTAACGCTATTCCATAATTTTCAAATCTTTCTTCTGCGTCTTTTAAACTTTGTTTGTTTGTTTCTAATTCTTTATTTAATTTTGAAATTGAAATTGAAGCTGACAAAGAAGCTTTATCAGTTTGTGATAAACCCGAAATACCACCAATAGAAGTTGCACTTGCTTTTTTTATGTCTTCAGCATTTTGTTTTTGTTGTAAAGCAATATCTTTTTCAGTTTTTAATATTTTTACTTTTAACTCATCTTGTTTAGCAAGGTTTTTTTGTATTAACTCATCGTTTTTTTGTAAAGCATATTTTGCTTTTTGATATTGCAAATAACTCGCTAATTCAATATTTAAAGAATTTTGAAATTTTGTCTCATCCTTTAGGTTTTTAATTGTAGTACCATAGTTATCATTTATTTTTTTAATTAATTTTACTCGTTCTTCAGAATTTACATTTGTTGCTTTTAATTGTGTAATTAACGAAGCAAAACCCGAACTTTGCTTTGCTACTTCTTCACGTTGTTTTTTTGCTTCTTCGCCAATTGCTTTTTGTTGATTAGCAAATTTTTCACTTTCTTTAGTTGAAAACCCAACAGCTTTGCTTATGTCATCCCAATACTCATAAATAACACCTAATGCAACAACAAGTAGTCCAATTCCTGTGCCACCTATCGCAGCTTTAATTGAATTAAACGCAGAAACAGCAGTTTTACCTAAATTTACAAATGCGTCTTTTGCTTCAGTTAATTGGTCAATTCCTGCAGCTAAAGCCATTGCGCTTTGAACTTTTAATAAAGTTTTTTCTACTTCTTCGCTTTGATTACCAACTAAAGCCATTGCACCTTGAACGGCTGCAAAACCACCTGCTACTCCTGTAAGTGCTTGTCCTAAACCTTTAAACTTTGCGTCAGGGTTAAATGAATCAGTTAACGCTTTTGCGTCTGCAATTTTGTCTTTTAATTCGGCTGCTCTCTTTGCCGCTTCTCTTGCTTGGTCTGAAGTTGCTCCAAACTTATCCGCTAAAGTTTGAACTTCAATTTGTGCTTGTTTAAGTTGTTGCCTTAAGTTGCCTAAATTTTCTTTTACTTCTAATTCAATTACTTTTTTTTCAGCCATTATTCTTTAGTTTTTTTTCTATTAACCTTTTGCGTTGTGCTTGTTTCCATTGTTCTTTTATGCTTGTAGTAAATTTATATTTACCTTTTGCTATGTCAATGTTTTCGCTTTCTCCGTAAAAATCACTTAACAAAAGCATTTCTATTATTTTGTTTATCATACTTGGTTTATTATAATATAATTTGTGTCCGTGTTTCCGTTGAGATAGTCTGTGTTTAAAGTTATTGTAATTACTCGTGCAGCGTGTGTTGGAACTGTTACGTTTAAATAACCTTCTGCTGTAAATAATACGCTTGACAAAGTAACATCACCTGCGCTTTTACCTATTCTTACTTGTGTTGCTCCATTTGTGAATAATATTGCAAAACGTAAAGTGTTTCCTGTTCCTGTTGGTGTGTCAACTAATTTAATTGGCTTTACTTGTGCAAAGTCACTAATCAAAGTAAAACTTACATCACCTGTTGTTAAGTCGCTTTGCATTTCGTTAATCATATAACGTTTGTCTCTAATTATTAATCTATCATTTAACTGAAGTTGTGTAAGTAAAGAAACAGGAAGTATTGTTTTAACTTTTACTAGTCGGTTTTTTGGGTTGTATAAGTTAACTAAATAATCTCTGTAATATAAAGCGTAAATCGTGTTTGGGTTGTTTTCTAAATAAAAGCTTGAAATTTCTTCACCAAAATTTAATGTTAAAGGAATTAAACCTGTTTCAAAAAGTATGTTGCTATCTTGTCCAAATGGAACGTAAACGTCTGTTGATGCTTGTCCGTCCCAATGTATTTTGTCACCACCTGTTAAAGTTGTAATTCTATTCATATACAACAAAACAGGTTTCGGAATATAAGGTGCTAACTCTTTGTTTAGGCAATAACCTACTTGTAAATTGTTACCGAAATTATTAAATAGTAAATTTTCAAATGGACTTTCAACTTTGTATTCGCCACCGTCGTAGTTCCAACCTATTTTCGTGTTTCCGTAGCCGTGTGCATCTGCGTTTAATGGACTTTCTAAAAAGTATTTATTTAACATACATTCGCTATCTTGATACTTGAACTCAATAGACTTATAAAGTTTCATTCGTTCAATTTCAATGCTTGTGATGTCGGTGTATTCTGTTATGTCAACTACTGCTCCTTTAGAATACCAATATTGTATTGGGTCAAAAGTAAATACGTTCTTCGTGTTTGAGTAAACAGTTAAATTAAACTCTTTGCATATTCCTGAAATAAAATCTACTATTTTTAAATCAGGCGCTAACGATTGTAAATTAGTTAAACTCGTTGTTGTTGCTGTTGCGTTATTTGAATTTCCTGTTTCATTAATTACCGCGTTTGAGTTTGTGTCAACATAACTTCTTTGATATGTAAAATTTAAAGTTAAAGTTGTTACTACGTCTGCTCTTAATTTAAAAGTCATTGTAGATTCAGGGTTTGCAATAATATTAAATTGATTAATATTACTTGAAGTTGTTGAGCCTGTGTGTGAACTATTAAAAACTCCGTTTAAATAAACATCTATATAATAAGTTGTGGCTACCGAAATTGCCGTTACATTAAAACCAAGCAAATGTGTGTAATCATTGTAATTGCTTGAATTTATTGCTGTAAAACTATTTGTTGTTGTGTTAAACGCAGTTGCTAAAGTTCCACTTGAAGCTGTTAAGTCTATTGATATTGCACTACTGCTTGTTAAAGTAAAAGTTTGCTTATTCTTAAAATATAAAAATGCTTTTCTAAATAAGTCACTTTGTAAAAATATTCCGTTAAATGTTATTGCGTATTGACTTTCAATTAAATCAAATATACTTGCAACACGAACCGCAGGAAATAATTCTGTGTAAACTATTTCGCCATCAACGTGGCTTATATTGTTATCGTTGTTTGTAGGGTATTCATACCAATTAGGTAAATTTGCAGTAGGTAACGGAACACTTGAACCAAACTGCCAAACTCTATTTGAACTTATTAACGGGTAACGAACGTCGTAATCAGTTGCTGAACTATCAATTGTTACTCTGTCGTAAACTTCTTGGTTTGTATAGTCGTGGTCTAATGTACTATAATTTAATTGGCTTAATTTGTCTTCATTAAAGAAGTCTTTTAAACTTACTCCTGCTCCGTAAAATGTTACTGAATAACTATCTGCACTTCCGTTTTTTAGGTTCGTCTTTTCGAGCTGAATTTTACCACGTCTAAATAACACCGTGTCAACTTCTATATATGCGTTGTATCTATTTTGATAGTCAATAGTTGCATCAACATCGTTTTGGTAAAAGTGCTGAAATATTGCGTTGTTTGTAGGTGAACAAGGAATTGTAAAACCTTGCGAATAGTCTGTAAAGATTTTACTTATATCCGAAATATTTTGTATTGTTGAACTTACGGTTATTTTTTCATCGTTAAATAATTCTAAACGTGAAAATTCTAACTCGGTTTGTGCTAAAGCCGTTTCTATAAATATTGCTACTTGCCTTTTCATTAAATAACTGAATTAATAACATCAAATGCAAACTCAAATTCCAAACTATAATTTATTTGTTTTGTATTAATACTCTTAAACAACTCCGTGCTTTTAGTATTAATCTTTGCAGGTTTATTGTCAATCAGTATTCGTTCGCTTAACATTATTTGTTTTAAAACTTCCTTCCAATTTTCGTAAACCCAACCTGTGTTAACTTTAATACTTTTTTTACCGTTAGCGTTAAATACTTTTCTTTGTCCTTCTAAAGTGTTGTAGTTAAAACTATCAGTTTGTAATAAATTGTATTCCGTGTTTTCAATGCTAAAGGTGTCGTTACTTGCCTTAAAAAAGAATTCACGTTGCCAAGCTCCATACTTGTTTACAAAGTCAATTATAACAGGTGTATATTTACATTCTTCAAGTGGATAAAAATAATAAGTTACTTGAACTGCTGAAGCTCCGTTTAAAATTTCTACTTTGTTTCCTTCGTTTACGTTTGCGGTTCGAACTCGTGGTATGTCAAATGTTGAACTTGCTACTGCTAAAGTTGTTACTACTGCGGTGCTTAAATTTGTGTAACGTGCTGTAAAACTTGCGCCTGTTGTTACTCGTATTTTTCCTGCGTCACTTGTTGGGTTGTAATAATAGTTTCCTGCGTCAAGTCCGTAGTTTCCTAAATCAAAATTGTAACCGCTTTCGTAATATGAATAACCGTCAAATGCTATGTAGTCTGTTGTGTCTAAAAGCGTATAAGTTGAACCTACTAACTTATAGCGTTTTACCCTTACGTTTACACGTTCTGTTGTCGGGTTTGTTACCGCAGCGTTTCCACCTGCTGAACAACTTGCAAAACGTATGTATTCACGTATGTACGGACTAATGTCGTAAAGTGTTTCAACGTTGTTTGACGCTGGTATTAATTTACTCAAAGTGTATTGCGGACTTCCTGAAAAAGTTGTTGCGCTTAAAAACAATTCTACTTTAGAACCGTTTTGCCCTGTTTCTGCAATCCTAATTAAATACGGTGAACGTGCAAATATATTAGCCATTATTTCTTTTCGTTTTTAAATTGTGTTTCTTTAAATAAATTAATTGCATCTAAACCAAACTTTTCAATAAGTTCATCCGGCAATCTTTTAAATGCAGCTTCAAATGGTTTGGTAAAAAACAAACTTGGTTTTATACCTTGTGCAAATATTCTTTTCTGTAACCAAAAACCCAAAGTCTTATAACCGCCTTTTGCAAATGTTCCGTCTGCATTTCTAAATCTTATATTCTTTTTTTGCGCCCATTTACTCAAAGGTTCAACAGGTGGCATTTTATTTTTAAAACTAAACGGACTATTCGGAGCTTTTTGTCTTCCGTTTTTTACTAAACTTGGGTTTGCGCCTTTAACTCCTTTGTCTTGAAATTGTCCGTATTGGTTCATTTCAAAGTCCATACTTAACGAATTAGGCATTGCCTTTACATTTCCCTTTAAACTTTGATAAAGTCCTTTAGAAACGTTTTTTTTATCACGTGTTAAATTCTTTCGTGCTTCTGCAATAACGTAATCACGAAACCTTTCAAGTTCTTTTTGTACTTCCGATTGTTTCATCTTAACAAATAGTCATTTCGTTCGGTGTTACTACGTCAAAAGTCATAGTCCAACCTGCCATATAATTTTCAAAACGTTCTGTAAATGGTTCTAAATTTGCAGTTCCTTCAACCATAAATAAATCGTATGCTAAACTTCCGTGTTTTATTATTTCGTAAGCCCTATTTAATACTGCGTGTTGTGTATTCAATACGTCAATTTCGTTGTCGTTACCTAAAAAAATATTTGTTGTTGCGTTCTTGGAAATATCTACAACATCCATTGCAATTAAACTAATATTCCAAGTTGTTGTGCGTTCGTCTAACGTGCAGTTGTTTACCATTATATGTAATAAAGGAAATATTGTTTGTTTGCTTAAATCAACTTTAAATATGTCGCCTTGTGTTACCGTGTTAACAATAACGTCTGCGTCAAAGTGTGTTTTTAATTTGTCTAATAAGTTGTAGTAACCTGTCATTTTCGTAATTTATTTAATTGTCTTTGTTCAATTTCTTGCTTTTGCTTTTCGAAGGTAAGATAGTTGAGACACATAGTAAGTCGATATCCGGTGACTGTGTCAAATCTTGTAATGTCTCCTTGAGCGAGTGCATAAACTGATTGATACCAACCCCATTGTTTTCCAAATTGAGCTTGTTCGCTAAACTCGTTTGCGTCTTCTTGTTCGTCTTTATCTGCCGTTCCAAATAATTCAGAGTAGCTGTCAATAATTCGCTTCCTAAATTCCAAAAAAAAACACTTGAACTAATCGCTATGTCTACAGGTGTAAACTTCATTAACTCGTGCATTTCGTCCATAGGTTTGTAATCTATTATTTCGTACTTATCCTTAAACTTCATTTTAATAGGTCGGTACATAACAGCCATTGCTTTGTGATAGTCTTCCCACTTCAGTAAACTGTTTTCAAGGTCTACGTATTCGCCAAAACTTATGTCTTCCAGATTAGTAATAAATCCAAATTCTTGTGTTCCTATTTTAAAGGTTGGTTGAAACTTTGGCTTTTGCTCAAACAAGTTTTTAAAGTGTAAAATTAATTCGTTTAAACTTGTCAACTTCATTTTTACAATATCCTTTAATTCTATACCGCAGAATATTTGAACCATTTTTTGCGCTATAAATTCTTCGTCGTTGCTTCCCTGTTGAACCTTTAAAAATTCTTGGTAGCTTTTTAATGGAATTTCATTTAAAGTAGTTGGTACGTTTATTTCTAACTTCATATCTTAATAATTAATTATTCGTGTTTTTGTTGTGTTCGTTTTTTTGTATGTAATCGTATGTTTGTTTTAACATATTAATATCTCGGATGTCACGTAAATAAATACGAACCTTTACACCTTTTTTTTGGTATATGTAAATTTGTACGCATTGCATCATTACTTCTAAATCATTCATCGTATAAAATATAAACCTTTTGTTGGATTGTCTAATTGATATGCTACTGCGTAACGCAAAGCATCTATTGCGTGGTTGTGTTTGTCAATCGGTGTTTTTGACTTCTTTTCAAGCCAAGAATAGTTGTTTAGTTCTTTTATTAAATCTATGCTATCTTCTGTAATTACAAGGTCGTAATCCTGTAGTAAACTTATTCCGTAAATAACAGAGTCTGCTCCTTTAATTGTCGGCACAACATTATTACCAAGTGCATTCAATTCGCTTATTAATCGTGGTTCTGAATTGTCACCTACTATTAAATCTTTACTTGCAAAGTCTGAATTTAACCTTGCTATTTGGCTTGTGGTTAACGCCTGTTTGTAGTACAGTAACTTAACGTAAATGATTTTGTTTGTTTTGTCTATATTAGTTTTGACTAACGTTGTAGGGTCTGCACTAAATCCGTAGTCTTGTCCGTATACACTTACACCAACTTCTTTAAAGTCTCCTATCTTCCAATTGGTAAATATAACTCCTTCAGCTTTGTCTAACCAACCACCAAGTATTGTGTGTTTGTATTTTTCAGGTCTTCGTTCTTTTATGTATTCAACCTGTTTTAAAAAAGACTCGGATAGGTTTTCGATGTTATCCAAGTACGTTGTATGTATGTACGTGGTATCGTTTTTTATTAGTGTTGTACCTTGTTCTATTCCTTTGCTTTCAAAGAACTTGTCGTATATGAAATGTTCTTTTGTTGTAGGGTTAAGAATAAGAATAACTCTGTTTTGTTTTGTCTTGTGCCTTATGGATAAATCTATTTTGTCAAACGTATCTTCGTCTGTAAGTTCTTCGGCTTCGTCAAGTACCCAAGTAGTAACTCCTTGTAAAGATTTTAAGTTTGCCGTTTGTGTTCCAGAACTTGTCTTTATTCCTTTAAATATTATTTTGCTACCGGTTTGTAAGTTTATTATTTCGTCTTTTGTTACGACAAATTGGTCTTGCATTTGCATCAACTCAATCTTTTCTATAAATTCCGGTATTATTGAAATGGATGCCGAAACTAAAGTGTAACGTGTAAACAAAACAACGTGTCCGCTTTCCTTTGTAAGTAAAAGTAAGAACGTTGTAACGCTGTAAGACTTGGACGAACCACGACCACCGGTTACAATAAAGTAACGTGAAGGACTTCCTAAATAATTAAACTTCTGGTTTATAACTATCAATTCGGAATAGGTCTTTTACATCAAAGTCTGAAACACTTAAATTAGTATCTGTAGTTTGTTTAGGTTGTCCAAATGCGCTATCCATAACCGCTTTGTAAGCATTAACATCGCCTTTACTTGCTTTGGTTAACATCGCTAAAGTAATTACTTCTTCTTGGCTTAATTCTTCAACTTCGCCTGTGAGTCCGTTTTTTTGTTTGGTTATTAAGTCAAGATATTGCCTTGCAACTGTAGCTCGGTTCTTACTTCCTTTTGGTCTTCCGTTTGGATTTCTTACTTCGCCTTTTGTTGCAGGTTTTAAATTTTCATCGTTAGCCATTTCTTCTTATTTTTCTCTTATTACTTTGTTAATTTCATTCTGCGTTTTTCTTCTTAAATTTCTTAAAGGTTGTGTAATTTCTAAATGTTTAATATTGGTCACTATCCATTCTTTGTTTGCTCCTTTTTTATTTAAGTATTCTATTGCTTCAGTCAACCGCATTTTCTTCAGTTGTTACTTCTTCTGTTTGTTCTGGACTGTACTCGTTGTAAATTACTCGCAGCTTACTTACTAAATCTCTTAAACAACTTGAACAAGTGCTAAAGGTTAATTTTTGGTTTAGTACTCTGTTGTTAATTGCAATTAGACTTGTTTGTTCATCGCTTGTTAGTGTGTTCGTGTTTTGCTTAAAATAAGTGTCTAACGTGTTAAACTCGTCTTCTGTTAAACACAGCGGTTTTGCATACGGAAATAGTTTATTCAACTTTTCTTTTCTTTCGTCACATCCGCAGTCTTCACCTGCAATAAATTTAACTAACTTGTCTATTCCTGTTGCTTCTGTAATCTTTGCGATTGTATCGCCTAATCCTTTACTTTTCATTTTTTCTTTTTTATTAGTTCGTAATCTTGGTTTATAAAATCTTGGTAGTCTTCACCTACGTTATTTTTAATTCGTTTTTTACAAGTTTTAACCGTGTTAAATATGCTTGTCACACTTATGTTTGTTTCACTACTTATTTGTCTTAAACTTTTATTCGTGTTTTTGTACAGTTCAAATAATTGTTTGTCGTACCAGTGCCAACTATCACATTCTAAATCCACGTTATTTAACAGGTCGTTGTAAGCTTCGTTTTCTTCTGTGTTGTTTTCTTCTGCTAAATTATAAACGTCGTCTAAAGGTATAAATTTAATTTTGTTGTTTTTGTTCACGTGCTGAAGGAAAGTATTTTTTAAAGCCAACCACATATAACCTTTACTTATGTTTCCGTCTTTAAATAGTTTTTCTTCGCTGCTCCACTTCATTAACATAATATAAGTTTCCTGGACTATGTCTTCAGCAAAGAAGTATTCGCCAAATTGATTAACCATTTTAACCCATTCGTTGTGATGCTTTGCAACTTTAGTTAACCATTCCAATATTTCATTGTTTAGATATTAAGCAAATGTATGATTAATTTTTCAACAATAAACAAACGAAGTTATTAACAATTAGTTGTGTACAACAAAAAAAGCGCAAACAATTAAGTCTGCGCCTACGTTTTTAATCTGAAAATTTTATTTATTTACGAAGTAATCTATTTTTTTAAGCGTTGAAAGTGAAACGTCTTTGCCTTCTAAAAAATTAGTAAGCTGGAAAAAATGAAATTTATTTCCTTTGTCCTGTATTTCTTTTGCAATTTGGTTTCGTTTTTTATACGCTAAAATCTTTTTTACTTCCCTTCGTAACTGCTCGTCTTGTATGTACATATCAAAACGGTAAATCGTCGTTTACATCCAGCGTTTTGTATTGTGGCTCATTATTTTGAATTTGTGGCTCACCTTTTACAAATGGTTCACTAAATGAAGCCGACATAAATTTAACTCCCTTTGCTGAAGTCTTCAACCATAAAGCTACTTCCATATCCTTGCCGTTTACGTTTACTTTGCCTTTATAGTCCGGATGATTTTCAGCTTTTTTGTTGTCGTTCTTAAAAATTGCACCTGTGTTGTTTCTTGTTTCCATTTTTATTTATTTAAATTGTTTGTATTCGTGTTTTAGTCGCTCCAAGTAAAGAACAAAGTCCATCGCTTCTTCTTGTGCGTGTGTTAGCCATTCTAACGTTGTTAAATCCGTTCGTTCTAACGTTGTCTTGTATTTCTTTATTCCCGCTTCTGAACGTTCCTTGAATTTAGCCATTACGCTTAAAACGTTTTTGTCTTGTATTTGTATGTTCATATCAGCCAATTAAATAAATTGTAAATACCAACGGCAGCAAAACCATAAATTGCTATCCAAATAATAATTGCTATTGTTTTTTCTTTCATATTGTTTCTATTAAATTGTTAAAATAAATTCTTGCTTCTTCAACCTTTGTTTGTATTTCCCAAATTACTGTTTCGTCTCGTTCAACTTTAAAGACTTTTACTTTTGTTTGTTCTGGAAGGTGGTCGAAGTTATGTTTCTTTTCTACGTAATCCCTAATTTCTGCGTCTTCATCAATTTTAAAATGTTTCCAATGTTCCCTACGTATTTCGTCTTCAACTATTTCTAAAGGTGTGTTGACTAAACAATAACAAAGTAGTGCTTCAGTCTTGCCTGTTAGCCACATATAACCCTGTAATTGATAGTAATAATCTTTTGTAGGTATTTCGTCTTCAAAGAACGGAAACGTGTGTGCTTCGTAACTGCATTTTATGTCTAATAAAATTTCATTCGTGTTTACGTCAGGTGTTCCTGTTATCCATTCGTTGTTAAAATGTTCTTCGTTCTTAAATATAAACCCTAAACCCAAAACATCGTTTACCAAGCTAATTGCTTCGTCTTCGCATTGTAAACCTTTGTCGGTATAACGTGAACTAAACTCTTTTTTAATGCCGTATTTGTGTTCTAAAACAAGTTCTTGTATGTAACTCTTTGCTGTTTTGCTTAATGTCTCGGTCTTGGTGCGTGGAGCGGTCATTAACCGCCCCAATGCTGAACAACGTATTTTCATACTTCTAACGTTTTTAATT
>Ga0209107_10000825_pt1 | contig 17604 bp, 20 predicted proteins | sample LakErihyJuly2011_2_FD_187460 | JGI IMG/M metagenome (GOLD analysis project Ga0209107, IMG submission 187460) | Freshwater microbial communities from dead zone in Lake Erie, Canada - CCB hypolimnion July 2011 (SPAdes) (version 2) | ecosystem: Environmental > Aquatic > Freshwater > Lentic >... | reverse complement strand
CAACCCCAGCAGCATCGCTGCCGCCGGGTGCTCGAACACCGAGCGCGCCATCCGCATCACGGTGTCGGCATCGGCCTTGCTGATCACGGTGCGGCCGGTGGCAGCCACGCTGAAGGCTTCCCATTCAGCTTTGCCCTGCTTCGTGCGCCGGTCGATGCCTTCCGGTGCCATCACATAGCGAGCGTCCCACTGGTCCAGCTCCAGCACATGAGTGTGGAGGGCGGTGCCCATCAACATCGCTGGCGTGGGCTCCGGATCGACCCGGTTGGGGTCGAGGTAGCGCGCCCAGTAATGCTTCGGGCTGCGTGCCACCAGGTCGAGGTGGCTTTTACTCACCGCGTGGTGGCGGTGGTAGTCGGCGTTGTCCAAATACTCCTGTTCGTCAGGCGTCCAGCATTTTACCGCATCTTCTGCAAACGTCATCAAAACTCCCCCTATTTCCCGCTAAGTCTTTGTTTTGACTTATGATTTGCCCCTGCGACTCGGATACCACTCGTCCAGTTGCAGGTCCAGCCACATGACGCTCACGCTGCGCTCCTATCAGTCCCGCGCGGTCCACGATCTTCGCCTCAGCTACCGCTCAGGTGCGCGCGCTCCACTGCTGGTGCTCCCCACCGGAGGCGGCAAGACCGTAGTCATGGCCGAGATCCTCCGCTCGCTCGCCAGCCGTGGCCACACCGGCCTCGTGCTGGTCCACCGGCGTGAACTGATCGCGCAGACAGCTGCCAAGCTCGCGCTGGCCGACGTTGACCACGGCATCATCGCCGCGGGCTTCAGTGCTGCAAATGCATCAATCCAAGTCGCGTCGGTGCAAACGCTCTCCCGCAGGCTGGCCAGCATGGCCACCTCCCCTGATCTGATCGTCATCGATGAAGCGCACCACGCAACAGCTGGCTCGTGGTCGCGTGTGCTCGACCACTGGCCGGACGCACTTCGCCTCGGAGTCACCGCAACGCCGATCCGGTTGGATGGCCGCGGCCTATCAGCAGTCTTTGACCGCCTTGTCATCGGCCCGTCTGTCGCGGACCTGGTTACGCACGGTTACCTAACACCCGCGCGCATTTACGCACCACCATTGCAGGTGGACTTGTCAGCCATCAAGCGGCGGGCCGGTGACTTCGCTGTGGATGATGCAGCTGCAGCCATGGATCGGCCCACTGTCACCGGTGATGCCATCGCGCATTTCCGCCGTTTTGCTGGTGATCAACGCGCAATCGCTTTCTGCTGCTCTGCTGCCCACGCTGAGCACGTTTGCGAATCATTCAGGGATGCAGGGATCCACGCAGCCACGCTGCTGGGCACGACGGATCCAGTGCAGCGCGATCGTGTGGTCCAGTCGTTCGCCACCGGCCAACTGCAGGTGCTGGTGACCGTCGATGTTGTCTCCGAAGGTTTTGATGTCCCGGCCGCTGGCTGCGCCATCTTGCTGCGGCCCACGCAATCTCTCGGGCTCTACCTCCAGCAGGTCGGCCGCGTGCTACGGCCCGCTCCAGGCAAGCAGGCAGCAGTGGTGCTCGATCATGTCGGCAACGTTCACCGGCACGGTTTCCCCGACGACCCCCGTGACTGGTCGCTCGATGATCGGCTGCGCGCAGGCCGCGGCGCTGGTGGCCAGCCGGCCCCATCAGTGCGCACCTGCCCAGACTGCTTCGCCGCGTTCAAGCCCGCACCGATTTGCCCCTGCTGCGGTGCACCATGCGCACCCGAACCCAAGCGGCCAATGCGTCAGGTAGACGGCGAGCTACAAGAGCTGAAGCGCGTCAACGCTGAACTCCGTGCCCAGGAGCGCCGCCAACGCGCTGCAGCACGCACCCTCCCTCAGCTGCTCGCCATCGCTCGTGAGCGTGGCTATTCACCAGGCTGGGCCTACCGTGTGGCCGCAGCTCGTGAGGCGCGGCATGGCCAACGCTGAAACCGATCTTCAGCAACGCATCCGCCTCGCACTGGGCCTTTCAACTGACCTCCGCCTGTTCCGTAACCAGGTTGGTCAACTCCCTGATCCACGCACCGGCCGGCCCGTTCAATTCGGCCTCGCCCGTGGTTCCGCTGACCTCATCGGCTGGCGCACGCTGGTAATCACACCCGACATGGTCGGCCAGCGCCTGGCTGTCTTCACCTCCATCGAGGTCAAAACCGCCACCGGCCGCCTCACCCCTGCGCAGCACAGTTGGCTTGGTGTTGTGCGCGGCGCTGGTGGCATCGCCGGCGTGGCTCGCTCAGTTGCCGATGCTTTCACAATTACCTCGATTGACGGTGCCGCTGCGCCAAACCCGTCATCCTTTCCACGCTCACCGGATCTTTCTTGATGCTCTCCCTGATCCAGCAACTCCAGGCGCTGCCTGATGACTGGGGTTTTGTCGCCGTTGGCCATGGCAAACGCCCCTATCAATCCGAATGGCAGAAGAACCCCCTCACCCGTGAACAGCTCACCGCTGAGATCGAAGCTGGCCGCGCCGTTGCCATTGGTGTCATCGCTGGCCCGCAATCCGGTGGCCTGCTGTTCGTTGACCACGATGGCATCTCCGCCGGTGAGATCCTCGACAAGCTCGGCACACCGCTGCGCACCTTGCCCAAATCCTGGGCCGTTACCTCCGGCCGTGATGGCCGCCTCCAGATCATCTACAGCGTCCCTGAGCAGTTCTGGACCAGCATCCGCACCCGGAAGTTCAAGACCGGCAAGTTCGATGAGGAAGGCAAACCCGAGCAGCTGGAGCTGCGCTGGGCTGGCTGCCAATCGGTCGTAGCCGGCGCACACCCGACCACCGGCGCATACCGCTGGCTTAAGGGCCGTGCACCTGGTGACCTGCCCCTCGCTGAAGCGCCCCTGGCCTTGATCGAGCAGATGCTGCCTCAGGAGCCATCCGAACCCCAGTTGCTCCTGCCACCACCCAGGCCGCGGCAGTCCGATCGCTCCGAAACCGAATGGGCCCGCATCTATCTCGATGCTCTCTCGCCCGCACGGGCCAACGATTACGACGACTGGTTAGCCGTTGGTATGGCCCTCCATTCCGTCGGTGACGATGCACTCCTCGAAGACTGGGAAGCCTGGTCATCTGTCTCCGGCAAGTTCCAACGCGGTGAATGCGCCCGTAAATGGCGATCCTTCACCGCCGGTGCCGGCTACTCCATCGCTGCACTCGGCTCCATGGCCAAGGCCGATGGCTGGCGCCCGCAACGCTCATCGCTCGCGCCACGCTCCACCACCGTGGCAGCCGCCGCCGATGACGACACCACCGCTGCTATCACCAAGCCGCAGAAGGTGGAAGCGCAGGAGCTGCTCACCCTGCTCCGTCAGCCTGATAAGAAAACCCGCGAACCCCGCTTTCGCTACAACGTCTTCACTCAGCAGATCGAGATCCTGGGCGAAGTAGCCGAAGGCGTCGAACGCTTCTACCTGCAGCTCGCTGAGGAGGGTTACAAGGTCTCAAAGGAGCTGGCCCTGGATTGCCTCGTGCAAGTAGCGCGCGAGAACCCCTACGACCCCGTGCAGCTCTACCTGGAGCACGTTGCCGCCACCGTCACGCCCACCTACATCGACCGGCTCGCATCCACCTACCTTCGGCCCAGTGATGCCTCCATCGCTGAACCGACCCTCTACGACCACATGCTCAAGCGCACGCTCATCGCTGCAGTGCGCCGTGTGTTCGAGCCTGGCTGCAAGCACGACCACGCCTGTGTCCTCATGGGTGACCAGGGCGCCCGCAAGTCATCGTTCTGGTCTGCGCTCGGTGGGCCGTTCTTCTCCGATGCGCTCCGGGACATCAGCTCCAAGGACGACCTGATGGTCCTGCACCGCTCCTGGGTGATGGAGTGGGCCGAGCTGGATCACATCACCTCCAAGAAGCATGCCGGTCAGATCAAGGCGTTCCTCTCGCAATCCACTGACCTATTCCGCGTGCCATACGGCAAGGCCACTGAAGCCTTCCCCCGCCGCTGCATCATCGTCGGCTCCACCAACCGCGACAGCGGCTTCCTGGCTGATGACACCGGCAACCGCCGCTTCTGGTGCATCCCCGTCACCTGCACCCTCACACGGCCCATTGACGTGCCCAACCTGCTGCTGGAGCGCGATGCCATCTGGTCCGCTGCAGTCCACGCCTACCGGGCCGGTGAAACCAACATCCTCTCGGCTGACCTGGAGCAGAAGGTGGCGGATGAGAACGCTGGCTATCTGGTCGAGTCGCCATGGAAGGCGCCCATCGAGGCGTGGCTGGCCAGCCCCATTAACCAGCACACCGCGGTGACCACCACCGTGCTGCTCACCGAGGCGATCTGCAAACCCGTCGAGCGGCAAACGAGGAGTGATCAGATGCAGGTGGCCGCCATCCTCAAGGACCTGGGGTATGCACGGGAGCGGAGGCGGGTCGATGGGCGGATCGCCTGGGTGTACCTACCTTCTAACAACGGGTAGGAACGCTGAAACCCCTTGCCCCCCAACCCGTTTCCCTATGTTCCTACCTAACCTACCTCTTAAAAAGAGTAATAGAATAAAGAGGAGAAGTGGGGGGATAGGGGGTTTTCCTAACTCCTAAGGGAAGGTGTGCACAGGTAGACATGTAGGAACGCCCGGTTCACGCCTTTTCGATGGGCTCTCGCCTGGTCGCCCCTACGCTGGGCCCATGGCAACCGTCACCCTCGACATCCAGAGCACCCTGCCCCTGGCTACCCGTTGGGTGCAGGGCATGGAGCGTCAGCTGCCATTCGCCGTGTCAGTTGCGCTCAACGCATCAGCCTTCAACGCACGCACTGCCATCAACTCCTCCACCACCCGGTACTTCAACGCACCGACCCGCTTCACTCAGAACGCCTTCTTCGTGCAACGCAGCACCAAGCAGAACCTGGAGGCGATCGTCTTTGCTGAAGCTGGCAAGGGCAGAGATCGGGCCCGCTACCTGCGCTATGGCATCGACGGTGGTGGGCGTCGGCAGAAGGGCTTCGAGAGGAAGTTCCTCTCCGAGGTAGTTGGCACCGGCCGCATCCCCACGAACGCGCAGCTGGCGCCCACCAGCCTCGTCACGCTGGACTCAAGCGGCAACGTGAGCCTGGCCACCATCAAGCGCATCCAGAAGGGCCTAAGCGGCAACCAACGCGGTGGCTTCTTCGTCGGCACACCCAAGGGCGGTGGCCGACCTGCTGGTATCTATCGCCGCAGCCGCGAGCAGCTGTTCCCCTACTTCGTCGTGACCGATCGTGCGGCCCGCTATCGCCCGCGCTTCCCCATCGATCGCGTGGGCACCGAGGCCGTCGAGCGCAGCTTCATGAAACACTTCGAGACCAGCCTCGCGAAGGCTCTGTCGTCCGCGCGATGATCGTGGGTCCTTGTCAGTCGATTTTTCGAGGGTTGTTCGCGCACGCGGCTTCCCGCTAGCGTCAGAAATGTCAGACCGGCTTACTGAGAGGAGTTCTCAATAGCGCATGAGCGACGATCCCCAGCTGACAATCGCAATGGCCAAGCGCATCGAGCTTTGGCCCATCGAGCGGTTGAAGCCCTACGAGCGCAACGCGCGCACGCACAGCAAAGAACAGATCGGCCACATCGCAGCGTCGATTGTGGAGTTTGGCTTCACCAACCCGATCCTGGTCGATAGCGGCGATGGCATCGTGGCCGGCCACGGCCGGTTGGCTGCAGCGAAGGAGCTGGAGCTACGCCAGGTGCCGGTGGTGGTGCTTGACCACCTGAGCGAACGCCAGCGGCGGGCGTACATCATCGCGGACAACCAGCTGGCGCTCACCAGTGGCTGGGACGATGAGCTGCTGAAGTCCGAGCTGAGTGCGCTTGATGACGACGGCTTCGACCTGACGCTGCTGGGCTGGGGCGAGAATCTTCCAGACTTCGCTGAGATGCCGGACTACTCGGTGCTGGACGAGGAGGACATGGACGAGCAGCTCAACGAGATGGCCGCCGGCGTGAAGAAGGCGATCCAGATCGAGTTCGAGCCGGAGCACTACGAGGAGGCCCAGGAGCTGGTGAAGTTCTGGCGGTCGCAGGACGCCTACGTCGGCATGATGCTGATCGACAAGCTCAAGGCGGAGAAGGCAAAGCTGTGAAGCTGGAGCAAAGCGAGATCAACGGGATCAAGTTCTGGCACCGGCCAGGCTTCAGCGACCTCAAGACCTTCCAGGAGGTGATCGGCCGCGGCGTGTACCAACAGCGCGGGATGCGAATCCTGCCGGGCGAGCGGTGGATGGACTGCGGCGGCAACGTCGGCGCCTTCACGCTGCTGGCCTGCAGCCTGGGCGCTGACGTGGTGGCCTACGAGCCGGACCCGTACAACTGCGAGATGATCGCCAAGAACCTGAAGCTCAACGGGTTCCGCGCGGACGTGAAGCAGCGGGCGCTGGTGCACGACGACCGCGATGAGGTGACGCTGTTCATCGGCAACAACAACAACGTGTGGCGGAACAGCATCGTCAAGAAGTGGAACAAGCTGGGCATCAGGGTGCCGTGCGCCAGGTTCGATGAGGTGGCGCGTGGGTTCAGCGGCTGCAAGATGGGCATCGAAGGCGCCGAGATGCCGATCCTTGAGCACACCGAGGTGGTGTTCGACAAGCTGATGTACGAGTGGAGCTTCGACATCGACCCGAGCCTGACGCGGCTGTGGGCGGTGCTGGACAAGCAGCTGAAGAGCTATCGGGTCGAGTGCGCGTGGAGCAGCGTGCATTACCACGACCGGGCCTATGTGCAATGGCAGCCGGAGTGGTTCCCGGCCTGCACGAACGTCTTCTGCTACGGGAAAGACTGATGAAAACAATCGAGCTGAAGCAGGTCGAGCACAGCGTGAAGATTGGCGATCAGCCGAAGGAGCTGCCGCCAACGCTGTTTGAGGACAGCCTGTTCGTGGTGGATGGCAAACCGATCGGCTTCTACCTGGCGAAGCTGCCGGAGCGGCTAGCGAAGCTGGTGAACGTGGCGGATGCGGAGTTGAACAGCACCCGCGTGCCGAAGTCCGAGATGCGGCGCAGCAGCGGGCTGCACGGTGACGGCGACAAAGATGTGCGCCAGTACAGCTGCATCATCGGCAGCATCCCGCCGAAGCCGCACATGCGGCGGGCCTATGCAACGAAGAGCAGCGTGCATGCGGTCGAGAGCGCCAGGACTTTTGTGAAGGCGATGACGATGGCGGGCCGCGAGTGCCTGAGCCTGATTGAGCAGATCAGCCCGGAGGTGTACCAGGTGCACCGGCAGGCGGTGGAAGCGCGGGTGCCGGAGGAGTGGCGCTTCGCTGATTTGTTTACCAGCAGCATCAGCAACTACAACATCGCCGCGGCCATCCACCAGGACAACCTGAATGTGAAGGGCGCGGTGAACTGCATCATCACGAAGCGGCGCAACAGCACCGGCGGGAACCTGTATGTCCCGGACTATGACGTGACCTTCAACAGCGCCGACAACTCCCTGCTGGTCTACCCAGCGTGGCGGAACATGCACGGCGTCACGCCCATCGTGCCGACGCACCCTGGCGGCTACCGCAACAGCCTGGTGTGGTATGCGTTGGACGCCTTCCACGCCTTGTGATGAACGCTTCGGAGTATGCCAAGCACCGAGGCGTCTCAAAGATGACGATCTCGGATGCGATCAAGGCCGGCAAGATCCCGAGCGCGAAGAAGGTGGGCCGCGGCTACGAGATCGACCCGGCGCAGGCTGACCGTGAGTTGGATGGCGCATCAGCGCCGGACCGCGGCGGGCGCAACGGTGGGCCCGACATCGACGCAGCGCTGCAGGCACGCAAGGCGCGTGAGGCGGCTATCCCGAGCTTTGCGGTGTCGCGTGCTGCGCGTGAAGCATTCAGCGCACGCCTGACCGAGCTGGAGTTCCGGCAGCGCAGCGGCAAGCTGGTGGATAAGGATGAGCTGAAGCTGAAGTTGGCCAAGCTGCACATGGGTGTGCGCGATGCGCTGCGGACGATCCCGGACCGCGTGGCGCCGATCCTTGCCGCTGAGAAAGACCAAGCTGTAATCCATGCCATGCTCCTGAAAGAAATCGGGCAGGCATTGGAGGGCTTGAGTGGCCTCAGCGATTGATGAGCTGATTGATGTATGCGTCGAGTCGCTGCGGTTTGAGGCTGAGCTGACGGTTAGCGCCTGGGCCGATGGCCATCGCATGCTGAGCGGCAAGGCAAGCGCAGAGCCGGGCCCGTGGCGGACAGAAAGGACGCCTTACCTCAAGGACGTGATGGACTGCCTGAGCACCACCAGCCCGGTGCAACGGGTGGTGCTGATGGCCGGCGCGCAGCTGGGCAAGACGGAAGCTGGCAGCAACTGGCTCGGCTATGTGATCGCGCACGCACCGGGCCCGATGCTGATGGTGCAGCCCACGGTGGATATGGCCAAGCGCCTGTCGAAGCAGCGGCTGGAATCGCTGATCACCGAGACACCGTGCCTGGCTGAGAAGGTGGCCCCTGCCCGCTCGCGGGACTCCGGCAACACGATGTTCAGCAAGGAGTACCCCGGCGGGATCATGATCCTGACCGGGGCGAACAGCGCCACGGGCCTGCGCTCGACACCGTGCCGGTACATCTTCCTCGACGAGGTGGATGCCTTCCCGAGCGATGTGGACGGTGAAGGTGACCCGGTGACGCTGGCAGAACGGCGGAGCACCACGTTCAGCCGGCGCAAGATCTTCATGACCTCGACGCCGACGGTGAAGGACTTCAGCCGGATCGAATCGGAATATCTGCTGAGCGACCAGCGGCGTTTCTTCGTGCCTTGCCCCCACTGCAACGTGAAGCAATGGCTGAAATGGCCTCAGCTGAAGTGGGCCGACAACGACCCGAGCACCGTGATGTACGAGTGCGAGGCGTGCAAGCAGCAGTTCCCGGAATCGCACAAGACGCAGATTCTGGCGGCTGGTGAGTGGCGCGCTACGGCGCCTGGCGATGGCAAGACCGCCGGTTTCCACCTGTCGTCGCTTTACAGCCCGCTGGGTTGGAAGAGCTGGGAGGAGATCGTTGAGGACTTCCTGCGGAGCAAGGGCGATGCGCCGCGGCTGAAGACCTGGGTCAACACCGTGCTGGGCGAGACCTGGGAGGAGGACTACGCCAGCAAGGTGAGCGCCGAGGCGCTGCTGGAGCGGTGCGAGCAGTACGAGCCGGCGATGCTGCCAGATGCTGCGCTGGCGTTGACGGTCGGCGTGGACGTGCAGGACAACCGCCTGGCGATCAGCGTCTGGGCCTGGGGCCGCGAGGAAGAAGGCTGGCTGCTGGACCACCAGGAGATCTACGGCGACCCGGCCCGGCCGGAGCTGTGGAAGCAGCTGGACGAGGTGGTGCTGCGGGAATGGCCGCATGCGCTGGGGCACAAGCTCCGCCCCGACGTGGTGGCCATCGACTCCGGTGGTCACTTCACGGCGGAGGTCTACCAATACGCGCGCGAACGCGGGCGCCAGGGCGTGGTGGCCATTAAGGGCCAAAGCCAACGCGGCAAACCACCGATCGGCAAGGCCAGCAAGGTGGACGTGAACTACCGCGGCAAGGTGCTCAAGCACGGTGCGCTGGTCTACCCCGTTGGCGCCGACACGGTGAAGACCACGCTGTTCGCGCGGCTGAAGCACAACGACAACGGCGCGGGCTTCTTGCACTTCCACATGAAGACGACGGTGGAGTATTTCGAGCAGCTGACGGCAGAGAAGCAGGTGCTCCGCACCAACCGGGCCGGCTTCCCGGTACGCGAATGGGTGCTGCCAGCCAACAGGCGTAACGAGGCGCTGGATTGTCTGGTCTATGCCTACGCGGCGCTAAATCTGATGTATCAGCGGTATGACCGCAGAACGATCTGGGACCAGCTGGAAAGAAAGCTGGAGAAGGTCGATGCAGAGGCGCGCAAGCCGCAGCTAAGATCGAGGCAGGCCGCGGCGTCGGCATTCGTCAATAGCTGGTGAGGCCGTGAACTTCCCTGCGCGGATAACAGAAGGCGACACGGTCAAGTGGCGCGACGACGCCAGCACCGATGTGTTTGGCAATCCGATCAGCAGCGCAGCTGGCTGGACGCTGACCTACTACTTCCGCTTCAACCGCAACAACCATGGCGCCACGTCAGTGGGCACGGCCTATGGCCAGGGCTGGGAGTTCAGCCTGACCGCCGCCACGACCGAGGGTTTCCACGCGGATGACACCGGCTACTGGCAGGCGGTGGCCACCAAGGCAGGTGAGACGGTCACGCTGGGCAGCGGCCAGTTCGAGATCGACGCCAACCTGGCCTACACCGGCACGCCGGCGGCGGTCGATAACCGCAGCCAGGCCCAGAAGGATCTCGACGCGGTGCAGGCCACCATCCGCGCGATGATCTCGGGCGGTGCCGTTGCTGAGTACACGATCGGCAGCCGCCGCCTGAAGAAGATGGAGATGGCCGACCTGCTCACGCTGGAAGCCAAGCTCAAGTCAGAGGTAAAGCGCGAGCAAGCGGCGACAATGATGGCTAACGGGCTTGGTAACCCGCACAACTTGTTCGTGAGGTTCTGATGGGCGTCCGCAGCGCAATCCTGGGCTGGCTGCAGCGCGGCACCCCGGAACAGGCCAAGCCAGTGCGGCGTCGCATGTACGAGGGCGCCAAGTTCAGCCGGCTGACGGCCGACTGGGTGACCGGCAACACCAGCGCCGACAGCGAGGTGTACGGCTCAGCGCAGAAGCTGCGCGACCGTGCGCGGCAGCTGTGCCGCGATAACGACTACGCGCGCCAGGCGCTGCGGGCCATTGAGGGCAACGTGGTGGGCCAGGGCATCCCCTTCCAGGCCCAGGTTCGGATGCAGCGTGGCGGCGGCCGCCTTGATGCAACGATCAACGATCAGATCGAGCTGGCTTGGAAGCGGTGGACGAAGGCCCGCTATTGCCACACCGGCGGCAAGCTCACGTTCCATGACATCGAACGCCTGGTGATCCGCGCCTGCGCTGAGTCCGGCGAGGTGTTTGTGCGCGTGGTGAAGCAGTCGTTCGGCGGCTCGCCGGTGCCGCTGGCGCTGGAGGTGTTGGAAGCGGACCTGCTGGACGACGGGCTGAACGGCCGCAGCCAGCAGGGCAATGAGATCCGCATGGGCGTTGAGGTGGACACCTGGGGCCGCCCGGTGGCCTATCACTTCCTGGCCTACCACCCTGGCGACTACCAGTTCAGCAACCAGCAGATCAGCACGCAGCGCCACAAGCGCGTGCCCGCTGAGGAGGTGATCCACCTCTACCGCACGGAACGGCCGGGCCAGACGCGCGGCGTTACATGGTTCGCCAGTGCCATCCAACGGCTGCATCACCTGCAGGGCTATGAGCAAGCCGAGGTGGTGCGTGCGCGGGCCAGTAGCGCGCTGATGGGTTTTATCACCAGCCCCGAGGGCGAGCTGCAGGGCGATGAGGTGTACCAGGGCGAGCGCGTCTCATCGTTCGAGCCTGGTGTCTTCAAGTACCTGGCCCCCGGCGAATCCGTGAGCGTGCCGCAGCTGGATGCGCCTGACGGTCAGTTCGAGCCGTTCCTGCGGGCCATGCTGCGGGCCATGGCGGCCGGCGTCGGCTGCTCCTACGAGACCGTCAGCCGCGATTTCAGCCAGACGAACTACAGCAGCAGCCGGCTGAGTTTGCTGGAAGACCGCGATCACTGGCGGATCCTGCAGAACTGGCTGATCGAAAACCTGCATCAGCGGGTGTTTGAGGTGTGGCTGGACATGGCTGTGCTGAGCGGCGCGCTGCCGCTAGCCAACTACGAGATCCAGGCTGATCGCTACAAGGCGGTGCGTTGGATGCCACGCGGCTGGGCCTGGGTGGACCCGGCGAAAGAAGTTGAGGCGTATGCCTCAGCGGTGCGCAACGGCTTCAAGACCCTCAGCGAGGTGGTGGCGGAGCAAGGTGGCGACATCGAGGAACTGATGCAGGCTCGCCGGCAGGAGCTGGATGACGCTGAGGCGCTCGACCTGAAGTTCGACACCGATCCTGGGGCTGACGTAGCACCTGCAGGTAATCCGCAGCCGGCGAACGATAATGTGAGTGATAACCCGGACAACACCGATGGATCTATCGCGTGACCTAGAAGGGCAACTGTTGAAGCGCTCTGAGGTTGCTGACTTCACGGTCAGCGAAGATGAGCGCAGCATCGAGTTCCCATTTTCCAGCGAGTTCCCGGTCGCTCGCTACTTCGGCAACGAGGTGCTGCAGCACGATGAGCGCAGCGCCGACCTGAGCCGTCTGAACGATTCGGCGCCGCTGTTGTTCAACCACGACCCGAACAAGGTGATCGGCGTGGTGGAGCGGGCCTGGATCGACGGCCAGAAGAAGCGTGGCTATGCCACGGTGAAGTTCAGCCGCAACGCCTTCGCACAGGAGGTGCTGGCTGACGTGAGGGATGGCGTTCTGCGGAACGTTTCCTTCGGCTACGCGATCAACGAAATGGAGCAAAGAGGTAGCGGCGACTTCGTTGCTACCAGCTGGGCTCCTTATGAGATCAGCGTGGTTAGCATACCTGCAGACCCCACTGTGGGTATGGGTCGGTCTCTTGAGGCCGATCCTGCGGCCCCAGCCGCATCACCAACCCCCGAAACAGAACCTGAGGTTCCGATGGAAAACACCCCCGACATCTCGGCGGTGCGGGCTGAAGCGGCTGCTGAGGCTGCCAAAGCTGAGCGCGCCCGCATCTCCGGCATCACCGCCCTGACTGACAAGCACGGCATGGCCGAGCTGGGCCGTCAGCTGATCGATGGTGGCCGCAGCCTCGACGAGGCTCGTGCCGCTGTCCTCGACAAGCTGGGCGCCAAGGTCGAGCCGGTGGCCGAGAAGGCTTCCGACATCGGCATGTCTGAGAAGGAAGTGCGCGAGTTCTCCTTCCAGCGCGCCATCAACGCTCTGGCCAACCCCCAGGATCGCAAGCTGTGGGAAGCCGCTGCCTTCGAGCGTGAGTGCTCCGAGGCTGCTGCCGCCAAAGCTGGCAAGACCGCCCAGGGCATCATGGTGCCCAACGAGGTGCTGCGCCGCGACCTGACCGTGGGCTCTGCCTCTGCCGCTGGCGATCTAGTCGGCACCGACTTCCGCCCCGGTTCGTTCATCGAGCTGCTGCGCAACCGCTCCGCCTTGGCTGGCCTCGGCGTGACCAGCCTGACCGGCCTGAGCGGCAACGTGGCGATCCCCCGTCAGACCGGCGCCGCTACCGCCTACTGGGTGGCTGAGTCTGGCTCTCCTACTGAGAGCAACCAGACCGTCGATCAGGTCAACATGTCGCCCAAGACCGTGGGCGCCTTTACCGACTACAGCCGTCGCCTGATGCTGCAGTCCAGCATCGACGTGGAGCAGATGATCCGCCAGGATCTCGCCACCGTACTGGCTCTGGAGATCGACCGCGTGGGCCTCTACGGCCTGGGCAACAGCAACCAGCCCCTGGGCATCAAGCTGACCACCGGCATCAACACCAAGGACTTCGCCGCCAACACCCCGACCTACGCCGAGGTGGTGGAAATGGAGAGCCTGATCGCTGCCGACAACGCCGACATCGGCGCCATGGCCTACCTGATGAACGCCTCCATGCGTGGCGCTCTGAAGACCAAGGACAAGGGCACCGACACCGGCGCCTATGTGTTCGAGCCCGGCGGCACCGTCAACGGCTACAACGCCGTGGTGTCCAACCAGGTGGCTACCAACGACATCTTCTTTGCCGTTTGGAGCCAGCTGATCATGGGCATGTGGTCTGGCCTGGATCTGACCGTGGATCCTTACACCCACAGCACCAGCGGCACCGTGCGCGTGGTGGCTCTGCAGGATGTGGACTTCGCTGTCCGTCATCCCGAGGGCTTCTGCCGCGGCAACAACACCCTCTGATCTGATGGAGGCGGGGCCGGGTAACACCGGCCCTTAACCAGCATGGAGATTGAGATTCTGAGAACCACGATGGTGGGCGGCCAACTCGCAAGGGTTGGCGCAAAGGTGGACGCGAGTCTGGCCGATGCACGCCTGCTGATCGGGATCGGCAAGGCGGTCGCGGCCAGCATTGCTGCCGAGTTCGCGCCTGAGCCAGAGCCGGTAGTGGCTCCCAAACGCAAACCCCGCACTAGGTGACCCCAATGGCGATCTTCCAGCAAACGCTTGAGAAGCTGCAGCACTTCACGCTGCTGGCTACCACCACCATCACCGGCACCGGCGACCAGTCCGGCGTTGATCTGCTTGAGTACGACGGCGACATTCAGATCATCCTGTCCGGCACTGCTGCTGGCGCTGGCGCTGATCTGACCTTCCGCATTGAAGAGTCCGACGACAACAGCACCTTCACGGCTGCCACCGGCGGCAGCTTCACCGCTATCGGCAACACTGCCTCCAAGCAGGTGAAAACCCTCAACCGTGACGAGCTGAAGCGTTACGTTCGTCTGAGCTGCACCGCTGAGACTGGCACCGCTTCCAGCGCTGTTACCTGCTTCGGCTTCGGCCTGAAGAAGTACGGCTGATGGCTCTAACTGAGGATCTCACTCAGTTCCTTGCCGATTTCGGCGTCAGCTGCACAGCTGGCGCCGTTACGGCATTGGGCCTTCTGGACATGCCCACGCAGGTGTTGGCTGGCGAGATGGTGCTGAGCACCGACTACACGCTGACAGCACGGGCCGCTGACTTCGGCGGGCTCAAGTACGGCGACAGCGTCACGGTGGCGACGGTTGCCTACCAGGTGCGCGAGACGCGGCTGATTGACGATGGTGCTTTTGTAGAGATCGGGTTGCAAAAGGTATGAGCAGCCCCATAAAGGTCAACACCAGAGTTGGGTGGGCGGCGCAGAACCCGCGCCTTCTGCTTGGCGAGTTCGGGCAAGAGACGGATACCGGCAACCTCAAAATCGGCAACGGCCGACAGCTCTGGAATGACCTGCCGTATCACGGTTGCCCCGGCTACTGGGGATCGTTCTGGGATTCGACATCACAGACAGCAGCTCTCATCAACACGCCTCAGGCCATCCTGTTACGTTCTGGCGATTCCAATAGCCGTGGCACCACCATTGCTTCGGCCAGTCGAATCACGGTGGCGCATCCGGGCATCTACAGCCTGACGTTTTCGATCCAGTTCAGCAACAGCGACAGTTCAATCCACGACGTAAACGTCTGGCTGCGGAAGAACGACAGCGGCACCAGCGGTGACGTTCCAGATTCCGACAGCCGCTTCAGCGTGATCTCGCGGCACGGGGGCATCGATGGCAACGTCCTCGGCACCGTGAACTATGTGCTCCCACTGGTCGGCTCTGATTATCTGGAGCTGATGTGGGCCACAACCAACTTGGCGGCCTACATCCACGCTGAGCCTTCTGGGGCAACGCATCCGGCTATCCCCGGCATTATCTGCACCGTCATTCAAGTCGCGAGCGCCTGATCATGACCACCCGCCGCGAGACAATCTTGGCTGCTGTAGCGTCCGCACTGGCGGGCACCACGGGCGTGAGTACGCGCATCTACCGCAGCCGGGTGGAGCCGATGAGCCGCGGCGAGAGCCCGGCCATCGTCATCGAACCGGTGCAGGACCAGGCTGAGCAGAACACCAGCCTGCCCACGCTGGACTGGAGCTTGACGGTGCGCATCAGCGTGATCGTGCGCGGCGCCATCCCTGACCAACTGGCTGACCCGACGGTGGAAAGCCTGCACAGCAAGTTGATGGCAGACCTGACTCTGGGCGGTTACGCGATCGACGTGCAGCCGCAGAGCGTAAACTTTGAGCTGGTGGAAGCGGATCAGCCAGCCGGTGTCATCAGCTGCGACTATCTGATCCGTTACCGCACCAGCGTCACTAATCTGGCTACTGCATGATGGCTACCATAGACGAGTACCACGGCCAGGGCGGGTCTTACGTCCTGGACAAGAAAACCGGCAAGCGGAAGCTCATCGAGCGCACTGCTGCCGAGTGCAACATGGATCAACCCCTGACCGAGGCAAGCACCAATGGCACTGCTCAGCCGCAAACGCCTAATCCAGGCGAAAATTGAAGCCACTTACGGCACCGATTCAAGCCCGGCAGGTTCGGATGCGATCCTGGTGCGGAACCTTGAAATCACCCCGATCGAGTCGGAAACCGTCAGCCGTGATCTGATCCGGCCGTACCTCGGCAACTCCGACCAGATCCTGGCCAACACCCGCGTGAGCATCACGTTCGAGGCTGAACTGGCTGGCTCTGGCTCTGCCGGCACCGCCTCGAAGATCGACTCGCTGCTGCGTGCTTGCGGCATGGCCGCCACCACCACGGGCTCGGCCGTCACCGGCAGCGCTCAGGCCGGCTCCGCTGGCAGCATCACTCTGGCAGCTGGCGCAAGCAGCACCGACGACTTCTACAACGGCATGGTGATCAGCGTCACCAGCGGCACCGGCAGCGGCAGCAAGGGCGTCATCACTGACTACAACGGCACCACGAAAGTGGCCACCGTTCAGAAGTCCACCGCTGCATTTACGCCTGGCTCCAGCAGCGGCTACAGCATCTCGGCCAACGTGGGCTACAAGCCCGTGAGCGAGAGCTTCGAGAGCGCCACGATCTACTTCAACAACAGCGGCGTGCTGCACAAAGCCACCGGCTGCCGCGGCACTTTCCAGCTCAGCCTGGAGGTGGGCGCCATTCCCGTGATCAGCTTCACGATGACCGGGATCTACAACGCACCGACCGACACCGCTGCCCCGACCGTCACCTACAGCAACCAGGCCACCCCTGCCATCTTCAAGGCTGGCAACACCCAGGCTGTGTCGATCCTCGGCTACGACTCCGCTTGCGTGCAATCGCTGAGCTTCGATTTGGCTAACGAGGTGCTCTACCGCGAGCTGGTGGGCTGCGACAAGTCGGTGACCATCACCAACCGTGCTCCTTCCGGCACTGCGGTGATCGAGGCCCCGACCATCGCGGCGAAGGATTATTTCACCATCGCCAACAACGACACCACGGGCCTGGTGACCTTCCAACATGGCACCACCGCGGGGAACATTGTTACCCTGCTGGCACCCATCGTTGACATCGGCAACCCCAGCTACTCGGACCAGGACGGCATCCAGATGCTGAACCTGCCCTATGTGGCCATCCCGTCCAGCGCGGGCAACGATGAAGTGACCCTCACCTTCCAATAGGAACATCCTGCATGGCATTTGTCCTCAAGCAGTCCGACACCTACGTCTGGCCGGTCACCGTTGAAATCCCAATCGACGGTGGCCGGTTTGACCGGCAAACGTTCGACGCCGAGTTCAAGCGCCTGCCGCAAGCCCGCAACAACGCGATCATCGCAGCCGCCAGGGCTGAAACCACCACCGATCTGGAGGTGGCCGATGAGGTGCTCGCGGGCTGGAAGGGCATCACCGACGATGCCGGCAAGGATGTTCCCTACAGCGAGACCGCCAAGGCTCAGCTGTTGGATGTGCCGGGCGTTTCCGCTGCGGTGGTCGAGGGCTACATCAACTCGCTGCTGGGAGCGAAGAGAAAAAACTGATCGACGCCGCGGAGTATTGGGCCCGCGGCGGCGAGCAGGACGACACGGCTGACGATGCCGCTGTGCTCGGCGTGATCATCGTTGATCAAGTCGAGACGCCCGATGAGTTTGAGGTGTGGGAGGAGAACTGGCCGGTGGTGGAGCTGTTCCTGCGCGTGCAGACGCAATGGCGCACCGGCATGAGCGGCGTGGTGGGCTTGGATTACACGGCTGTGG
>Ga0209107_10000823_pt1 | contig 17616 bp, 5 predicted proteins | sample LakErihyJuly2011_2_FD_187460 | JGI IMG/M metagenome (GOLD analysis project Ga0209107, IMG submission 187460) | Freshwater microbial communities from dead zone in Lake Erie, Canada - CCB hypolimnion July 2011 (SPAdes) (version 2) | ecosystem: Environmental > Aquatic > Freshwater > Lentic >... | reverse complement strand
AAAGTTAATCGCAGATTCCGTGGGACATTCAGTAGAAGAAAGTCTTAAATACTCTCTCAAAATTCTTCCTTGACTACATTAATAGCCTCTTAATAAAACCGCGTTGGCTAAGGTCTCCCCCATAGGTATCCCCCATAGGTCTCCCACATACCCCCCATTCTATCCATACCATATTTCGCTTGCAGTCCAGCTTGATGATGGAGCAGGCCTATATGCGTCTCCGTGAGATTCTGCTCTATTTAGATAAATAACAGTATTTGTTGGATAATCCGGATTGTCTCCTAATCTTTGATTCCAATGTGCTGTGTAATAAACTGTTGATGTTGTATTTGGCGAATCTAAATAAGTTCCTGTAACATTTGTTACCTTATATATATAATCACCGTCTCCACCATACATAGTATTTGATATCCAGACTGGTGTTCCAGCTGTTGCAGCAGCAGAACCAGTTTCTGTTCCATTAGGACCTGTTACTTCAGTCCAATCACCAGTTCCTATTTTTCTATAAAGTTTAATACCCCACCACATACTACTATTTGTATAAACCAGACCTATATGTACGATTATATTAACTAATATTTTGCTTAAATTGCTTTTAGGAGTTATTGCTATTACAAATCCGGTTGTTAAATTATCGTTAATAGCATCCCAGTTAAGATTATTTTTCACTTCCATTTGAGTATAAGTCAAATGCCTAACTTGCGCTATCATTCCTTCAGATAATCCTAATTCGCTAAGAGGTTCATTAATTTGTCTTCCGTTTAAATAATAAGATTTTGCATTTACAGAACCACTTACATCAAGGGAATAATCAGGATTAGTAGTACCTATACCAACATTTCCTATATGACACATATTTGTATTATTTGAACTATAAGCCCATTGGGCTCCTGTTGGATCATTTAAAGGATTTAATATATTATAACGAATTGATAATAAATCTGATGCAAATGTAGTAGGCTTAGGAATATACTGACCTGTTTTAGGGGTTATTATAGCGTTAGTTGTATTCAAAGCTATATCATAGGCTCCTCGTAATATAATATTACTATTATTGTTAATATCGGCTAATGTAGGAACAGGAAAGTTTAATGTGTATAAATTGGGATTAGGTATTGTTGTACCTGATGTACTATCTCTAACTAATACACACATACCACCATAGGCATTTCTTAAAGATGAAAGGTCTGGATTATTATTCTCTCCATAAAGAACTGTTGAATTATCTTCTTGAACAATCCTAATCCAAGGGTCTTCGGGGGCACCAGTCGCTCTGTTATACCATAAAGCAGTGTAAGGTGTTGAACTGAAAGATGATTTTATTATAGGTCTCGCACCATTACTATAAGAACCTAAAACAGATGTTTTAAGACATTGTAACCAATAAGTCATATCAAAAGTTGCGAAAAACATTTCATCAAATGTTCCAAAAGAAACCGCCCATTCATTAGTATAATTATATGGTGTTCCTATTGTTGGTATATTAAAGGTTGATGTGTTAATATAATCACCTTGATACCATCTACCGAGATTAGGAGGTAAATATCTAACAATTCTCCAACCTCCTACGCCAGTTTTAAGTTGTGCTTGATATTCTACAGATTTTGTGGCATCAAAAGAATATCCCAAGCTATCAAACGCAAAATTCAATATTTTATGTGTTGTATTATCTAAAATACCTGCACCAACAATAGTTTTAAACTTGATTATTACTATACCCGAACCTCCTGCACCACCTACACCATTATTAGCATCTAAAAAACCACCACCACCTCCTCCTCCTCCTGTACCTGCTGTTCCACTAACTGCCGTTGCAGTTCCTTTTGAACCAGCACCACCTCCTCCTAAACCTCCTGTACCGGCAATATTATTAGCATTAGTATATGTACCACCTCCACCACCTCCTCCATAATAAACATTAGTACCTGTTATTGATATTTGAGTACCATTTCCACCATTTCCTGCTATCGCAAATCCATTTACAATAGTTCCATTACTACCTGCTGTTCCAGAACCTCCACCTCCACCGCCAGAATAACCTTCGGCTGGACTGACACCAGAATTAATACCGCCTGAATTACCATAAGTACCTGATGGAATATTTGTTGATACTGCTAAACCTGATACTTCGCCTCCACCACCAGAACCTCCGTCTTTATTTGAGTTTCCAGTTGCTATTCCGTGATTTCCAGCACCTCCTCCTTTTGCTAAATATATATTCGTTGAATTAAAAGTAATTCTACTATCTTCGCCTCTATTTCCTTGACCTGCTACCGCTCCTCCACCAGCACCATTTCCTCCTTTCCCTACACCTATTGTATAAGTACCTGCCGTTAGTGTTATATTTGTACTATAAATAACAGCACCAGCACCACCACCTCCGGCGTGTCTCGCACCTCCACCACCACCTCCTCCAACAATCAAGATATCGCATATAGTATTCTGTCCTACAGTAATAGTATGTGTTGTTTGTGTTTCAGCTCCTCCGCTATGCGTGAATGATCTAATAGTTTCAGTAAATGCTGGAGCTATAACAACAGGTTCAGCAGTCAAAAGATTTGAAGATATATTTAATACTAAATATCTAATTATTACTATACCTGAACCCCCATTGCCACCTGCAGGTGTATTATCCCCTCCACCACCTCCACCACCACCAGTTCCATTTATTCCAGGATAACCTTTACCACTGAGTGGTTGAACAGAAACAGTACTTGTAGCCCACCCACCTTTACCTCCACCTCCTAATCCTCCGTTACCTCCTTCACTTCCGTACGATGGACCCGACCATCTTCCATTTCCTCCTCCGCCACCAAAATATAAAAATCCATCAGATTCTAATACACCACCGCCAGTATTAGTTCCAAATAAAGTTTTGAAATCATAATTAACTGAATTTATTGTTGCTGATTTTATTCCAACGCCTCCGTGTGCTCTTTCTTGTTCTGTATTAGTATTATAAGTTGCTAAAGCATTTTCTCCAACACCTCCTGCTCCTCCACCTCCACCTCCGTGTCCAGGATTTCCCAAAGCATTTCCTCCGTTATTGCCGTATTTAATACCTGTAACACCATCAAGTATAGGTGTATAAGGTGTGGCAGTTCCGCCAGTTCCAACACCAACATTATAAGCATCTCCTCCTCCACCTGAACCACCACTACCACCATTGGCATTTGCTAATTGACCTCCTCCACCTCCACCTTCTGCTATAATTTTATTATTTACATTATTTGTTTTAAATATTTCACTATCAATTCCCTTTTTGCCTCTTCCATTAACACCTCCTGTAACCTCGCATACACCACCAGTTCCTACCTTAATAGTATAATTACCATTCATTGTAACATTTTTCATAAAAATTACTGCACCCGCCCCCCCTCCTCCTCCGTGTGCTTCAGACCCCGAACCTCCACCGCCAACAACCAATATATCACAAAGTGTATCTTTTGGAAACTCTCTTACATAATCTGCTGTATTCGCAGAACCTGTATAAGCATAAGATTCAACGGCATATACATTATTATTCTCTATATATATGCTAGGTATTACAGGAGCTGCTTGAATATTATTCGCAATTATATTATCGCGATACAAATCACTCTTTACATTCTCTATGATATAATTACTACCCGTACTGTATTGGACACCTATATTACTGTGATTCAAAGTAATAGGCATAGATATTCAAGATATGCTTAGATGCTCTATAATAATAATTATAAATAATTATAGCTATAAAAAACAAGGGGGTCGGAGATATAGCATAATAATTTCAAGGTTATTATCCATACCATATTTCTTTAACAGTCCAACTTGAAGAGGGCGCGGGTCTATAAGCATCATTTTGATTTGCAGCCCTATTTAGCCACAATTCTCCTGTTCTACTTGGATTGTCAGCAAATCTTTGGTTCCAATATGCCGTATAATAAACAGTTGATGTTGTATTCGGAGAATCTAAATAAGTTCCAGTTAGATTTATTATTTGAATACTCCAATCAGATCCTACTCTTGTTCCCATATTATTTGATATCCACACAGGTGTTCCATTTGTATTTGCGGCAGAGCCTGTTTCGGTTCCATTTGGGCCAGTTACTTCGGCCCAAGCGGCCGTTCCTATTTTTCTATAAAGTTTAATACCCCACCAACGCCCGTCATTTGCAGTAGTTAATCCTATATGCGCTATTAAATTAACTAATATTTTACTTAAATTACTTTTAGGTGTTATAGATATTACAAATCCCGTCGTTAAATCATCATTTATAGCATCCCAATTTGTATTATTTTTTATTTCCATATGAGTATAAGTCAAATGTTGTACATTAGCTACCATTCCTTCTGATAATCTTCCAATCTGTACGCCATTAAAATAATATGCCTTTGCATTTAATGTGCCTCTTACATCAAGTTGATACTCGGGGTTCGTAGTACCAACCCCAACACTACCCATATGATACACATTAGTATTAGAAGTATTATAAGTCCATTGGGCACCTGTTGTGTCCAGTATTGGATTTAAGATATTATAGCGGATTGATAAATTAGATGTAGAGAATGTAGTAGGCTTAGGAATATGCTGACCTGCTTTCGGTATTATTAAAGAGTTTGCGGTGTTCAAAGCTATATCATAGGCTCCTCGTAATACAATATTACTATTATTGTTAATATCGGCTAATGTAGGAACTGGAAAGTTTAATGTGTATGTGTTAGGATTAGGTATTGTCGCGCCTGTTGCCGAATCTCTAACTAATACACACATACCACCAAAGCCATTTAGCAAAGTCATATGTTCTGCAATATTATTTTCTGTATAAAGCACTAAATTAGGGGAAGTATGATGGTCGTTTATAGAAATAAAAGGGTCGTTATTATAAGCTGCTCTATTATACCATTTAACAGAATGTGCATAATTTCTTGTTGACGATTTTATTACTGGTCTCGCTACATCACTATATTCACCAAGAACAGATGTTTTAAGACATTGTAACCAATAAGTCATATCAAAAGTTGCGAAAAACATTTCGTCAAATGTTCCAAAAGAAACCGCCCATTCATTAGTATAATTATATGGCGTTCCTATTGTTGGTATAGTAAAGGTTGATGTATTAATATAATTCCCTTGATACCATCTACCTGTATTAGGAGGTAAATATCTAACAATTCTCCAACCTCCTACTCCCGTTTTAAGCTGAGTCTGATATTCTATATATTTTGTGGCATCAAAACAAAATCCTAAGCTATCAAAAGAAAGATTAAGTCTTTTATGAGTTATACCATCTAAAATACCCACATTTGCAATTGATTTGAACCTTATTATTACTATACCTGAACCACCGCCGCCTCCATTTCCATACCACGCACTACCACCTGCTCCTCCTCCGCCAGTACCATTCACCCCACTTCCACCATTTATTTTTGTATTATTCACACTTGCGGGTGTAGAACCACCACCACCTTTTCCACCATTACTAATAACAGAACTATTAACATAATAAGTTCCTCCAGCACCTCCACCAGCAAACCAATAATTACCATCTGCTTCTAATTTACCATAATTACCAAAATTATTTTTGAAGTTATAAGATATTTCTGTTATTCCAGACAAACCATCTCCTCCGTGTCCTATCGTACTATCATTATTCTGTCCTCCTGTTGTTCCAACAGCGCCTGCTCCTCCACCGCCACCTCCTTGACCTACATTATTATTAGTAGCAGCCGAGCCATCACCTCCGTTATTGCCTCTACTATATACTGTCCCTGATGAAAATGTATCAATAGTAGTATTTTTCAATCCTTTACCACCAACCCCTCCGTCTGGCGTATGTCCATCACCACCTGCCCCTGAACCGCCATCTCTTAAAGTAGTATCAAGACAAATACCTCCTCCTTCTGCTATTACATTTATAGAAGCATTTCCAAACTCACTATTACTACCCTTTGTTCCATTTGTTATTGTTCCTAAAACACTGCTTGTTCCTGACGCGGTTGTACCATTACCTCCTTTACCAACTTTAATTGTATATGTTCCGCTTAAAATTGCTTGATGAATTAAAACTAATTGACCTGCTCCACCACCTCCTCCGTGTCCAAGACCACCACCACCACCGCCACCAACTATCAAGATGTCGCATATAGTATTCTGTCCTACTGTAATAGTATGCGTTGTTTGCGCTTCTGTTCCCCCGCTATGTATAAATGTTCTAACGCTTTCAGTAAATGTCGGAAAAGAAACTGTAGGTTCTGTAGTCAAAAGATTATTAGTAGGAATAGTTCCTAATAAATATCGTATTATGACGATGCCTGAACCGCCATTACCTCCATTAGCACTACCACCCCCACCTCCTCCTCCGCCTCCACTTCCTGTATTTTGAGTAGCATTACCTCCTAAATTATTGCTTGCTATTCCGCCGGTTCCTCCTCCTCCTTTACTACTATTCGATACAGTGCCTTGGCCTCCTTGGCCTCCACCAGCAAAATAATATTTACCATCTGTTTCTAAATTACCAAAATTACCAAATTTTGTTTTAAAGTCATAATTAATTTCAGCGATTCCTGAAAGTCCATCTCCTCCTTTCGCTGGAATACTGAATGAACCTATTTGTCCTTCTTCTCCAGCACCTCCTCCTCCTCCTCCTATTCCTCCGGCAGGAGCATAATTATTTCCACCATTATTGCCCCTGCTATAAACAGTTGCGCCAGGAAATGTATCTATTGTTGTATTTTTATTTCCTGCTCCAGCAGTGCCTCCGCCAGGTGTATAACCATCTCCTCCTGCTCCACTTCCACCATTCTTATTTTCTATATTTGTACCACCGTTAGCACCGCCACCTTCAGCTATTACATTTATCGAAGAATTTCCAAACTCACTATTGATACCCTTTGTTGCTATTAATGATGTTGATTCATATATACCGCCGCTACCTCCCTTACCTACTTTAATAGTATATGTTCCGTTCAAAGTTGCCTGATGAATTAAAACTAATTGTCCTGCGCCACCACCTCCACCGTGCGGATCACCGCCACCACCACCGCCACCAACAACCAAGATATCGCAAACGGTATTCTTAGGAAAAACTCTTGTATAATCAGCTGTATTAGCAGACCCATAGTATGTATAGGATTCTACGGCGTATACATTGCTACCTTCTTGAATACTTATAATGGGTGTAACAGGAGCCGTCTGGATATTATCTCTAACTATAGTATCTATAATTTCATTTCTACGGTACAAATCACTCTTGACAGTCTCTATGATATAATTACTGCCTGTGCTGTATTGAACATTTATATTACTGTGATTCAAAGTAATAGGCATAGATATTCAAGATATGCTTAGATGCTCTATAATAATAATTATAAATAATTATAACGATAAAAAACAAGGGGGGTCGGAGATGTCGGAGATATAGCATAATAATTATAAATAATTATAGCTATAAAAAACAAGGAAATGTGATACTCTGTTATAAATTGCATGATGCTATTTTATTTTTATGAAGTTCTATATCTAATAATAATTACTATACTTGAACTACCCGCACCAAAAGCACCATTTGCACAACTACCAGTGTTTGCTGGCGGAGTGTGATTATATGATGTATTTTTCTGTAAATCCGTTAACTCATGTATTCTTCAGTCCCATTATCCCCCTCCTCCTCCAATAAAAACTATTATAACAAAGAATTACCATTTGCTACTTACTATACAAGCACCCTCATCAGCTCCTCAACCAATCATTAAGATATCACAATTCAAATCATCAGAAGGAACTGAAAATGTAATATTTTTTCCGTCTGTTTAAAAACCATATATTTATCGGTAGAATCTGTAACTTGGGAATAAATATCTGGATTACCTCATATAATTAAACTAATAGTAATAGACCCTGTGTTGTAATTTGCACTACTTGGCTGTACAGAACTAGCTGGCGTTAGCACCCGCCAGCATTTTCTTGAAATATATGTATTTTGTTGCATTGCTCGTTATATCAAATGATGTAGTACGGTTAGCTGGAGCCTTTAGGGTAGAAGATTCGTAAGATATGTAATCTGTTATGCTATAATTAAGAATAGGATTTACAGCACTCATTGGAAATAAATCAAATGATGTTAAAGATATATTTTGTTTTAATGATGGTTCATTAGTTGTAAAAGACTTATTAGTAATTGTATTAGTAATTGCTATAAGAGTATTGACATCGCATATTTTAGTTCCAGGCAAAGTAATACATTTATTAGCAATATTATTTCTATTAACAATATTATTATTTAATGTATTTATTTCACTTTCTTTTGCTACAATACCCCAAACATTTTTGTCCTGTAATGAAGTAGCCCAGTTTGTATTTGTAATATTATTAAAAGTATCTATGCTCGTTGAATTTGTTCCTGTGCCATTCCCTATGAATGCATATATTTCTGTTTCATCTATACCTGATAATGTTCTTGAATAAGTTTTAACAGTAAAACCGGTCATAGTAGTCGTCGGTTTAATCGTCAAATGTATATTAACAGGAATTATTACAGCATTATCTAAAACATTAGTATATGTATAACGAATACTATATTTTGATGTTTCTATTAGTTTAGCTGTATCACTATATAGTTTAATATTAAAATTAACACCATTACCAGAAGCACTCTTATATGTTTTAGATATATATGTGCTTATTTTATATTTATTATATACTCCGCCGGTATATGGTATTATGCTCGTGCTTGCACTGACTGCATATATGTTTGCTACAGTAGATGTTTCTGCAGCAATATCTGTGCTATTTATAGTAGAGGTTATTTTAATTATATTATAAATAATATTTATTTTATTTGATTGAATTGTTTTTTCAATAGCTATTGTATTTTTATCACCTATAGTAAATACCGCGATTACTGTACTTGTCGGAGAAATTGTTATCCTATATGTTCCTTTTAAAGATTGACTAACATGATTTGTTTCGTCTGTAGCTATAATTATATTGATTTCTTCTGGAACATTTAATTTATATACTCTTGTATTTTCATAACTATATTTAATAATAACAATTCCAGACCCTCCTTTTTTTCCACGAGGATTATATCCAGCGTGCCCGCCAGAACCACCACCTCCGCCTGTATTGTCTATGCCTGCAACAGGAGCACCTATGTTATTATCAACATTCCCGTTCCCGCCACCGTGCGTTGCTATTCCTCCTACTGTAGCATAAGAACCGCCACCGCCTCCTCCACCATACCCTACAATAGCTCCTGATATATCTATATCTACCCCACTTCCTCCATTTCCAGCAAATCTATCCCTTACAGAGTTTAGACCATTTTTTGAAGTTATATTTGCCCCACCTCCTCCACCTCCCCCTCCCGTATTATGATCACCTCCTCCATTTGTACCTCCGCTTCCTCCATTTCCATCACTACTAATACTGCCACCTCCGTTAGCATGACCATTTCCACCTGAACCTCCGCCGCGGACTTTGTTTCCTGTGTTATTTCTTGATCCTCCGCCGCCACCTCCATTTGCCTGATATACAGATATATTATTTTTAATTATAGATGACGAATTTCCATTAGTTCCGTTTGATGTAATTGTTGTTCCACCAGAACCTCCTATACCAATTCTAATATTATATGTGCCCGACCCTAATGTCTGTGAAGGACCTGTTTTAAATGGAATATCCTTATCAGTATAATATTTTACTTCTCCGCCACCGCCTCCGCCCCCACCATCAAAACCTCCTCCACCACCGCCTCCTACTATTAATATATCAGCCTTAGTTTGTGTATTTAATGTTAAATTATCATTGTTTCTGTAAATATGCGTATGTGAAATTTCATTATATTGCAATGTTAGCATCTTGGTATGTATAGTTTCGTTAGTAGTTTTAATTTTACCATATAGTTTATATCTTAATATTACTATACCTGAACCACCTTTTCCACCATTACCATACCAAGCACTTCCACCTGCGCCACCGCCTCCTGTACCATCAACACCATTATCTCCATTTACTTTTTTGTAAATTAAACTTAGTTGTGTAGAACCTCCTCCTCCGCGCCCCCCATAACAAATGGCGTTTTCATTTTGATACCATACGCCACCACCACCTCCGCCAGCAAACCAAGAATTGCCGTCTGATTCTAATTTACCATAATTACCAAATTTAGTTTTAAAATCATAATTAATATCACTTATTCCAGAAAGACCATGTCCCCCATGTCCTAATTCAGAATCGTGCCAGTGACCACCATATGAACCTGCGGTACCGGCGCCACCACCACCTCCTCCTGAACCAAATCCTGCACTATTGCCACCATTATTACCCTTTCTATATAAAGTTCCTGAAGGAATTGATATAGTATCTGTATTTGCTATCCCTCCGCCATTAGATCCGCCGTCAGGAATATGAGCATCACTTCCAGCACCCGAGCCTCCGTTTTTAAGATTAGCTCCTCCGTTAGCTCCTCCCCCCTTTGCTATCACTGTTCCAAAATGACTATCGCTACCCTTTGTAGGTTCTATTCTTGAATCATTATAACCGTGTATTACAGCTCCATCACCACCTTTGCCAACTTTAATATTATATGTTCCATTTAAAGTAGCTTGATGAATAAAAACTAATTGTCCGGCTCCTCCACCACCACCATGACCTCCGCCTCCACCGCCACCTCCGCCAACAATCAATATATCACATAATGTATCTGATGGAAAGTATATAGAATCTTGAGTAAAATCTCCTGAACCTTTATAAGTATAAGCCTTTATTTCATATACATCCTGTTCTGTTGAGCCTGATAGTATTTCTTTAATAGTTGGTTCCTTATTTAAAGCTATTCTTACTTGGTCGTGTTCTAAACCATATGTAGTGTTTGCATATTTAACTTCATTCAATTTTAAATTATAGTTTGGTGCATTAATAAGATTATAATATTTCAAACCAGAATCGTCATCATAATTAGTCTTTATTATAGCATTATCAATAAAGATTTGTTTTGTATTATTAGCTGTTATAAAATTAGTTCTTAAAGTTTGTAAAGCTGTTTTTTCACCTCCTTTTGATACTATATCAACATTAGTAGTACTATTAATATCAACTAATTCGCTATCTATTAGTGTATTAATATTGGCTAGTAAAGTGTCTTTGTTAAGACCAGCTCCTGTAATATTTGTATTTGTACTATATATTGATGGAAGTTCTGTGTTTGGTATTGTTGAAGCGCCTGACAAATTAAAATTAACAATAGCTGCAATATCAATTTTAGCATTACTTAGTTTTTGATATGTTTTTATATCCTGATAAGTTGTAGTCCCAGAAGTCTTATCGCATAGTAAATTTCTATCAAACTTATATAATTCAATCGGGGTAATAAGACTGGATGAAGACGAATTGGTTGCAGTATATTCGTATGATTTCGAATTTGCGTTATAACTATAAATACCCGAATTGACGCTTGTTATTAAGCTCGAAATCTTAAATTCAGAGTTTATATTAAAAATATGATTATTTGTAGCATTTACAGTAACACTTTTAATATCCGTAATTATGTTATTGTTATCTAATGTTAATCTTATTAAATTGCCACTTAACCCCGTTACTGTATCCGCATATTTTAAAGAACATATAGATCTTGTCAGATTATCATAATATGCAGAACTATTTGCTGGTAGCAAATTAAACTCCATTTGCATATATGGTTTATGCATACCATTTGCACTAAGTTTTAATTCTGCATGATTACTTGTGATATAATTTATTAAATTATTACCTCGATACCTATATTTATTATCTGTTCCGGACATACTTTTGAAACACCTTGTTTGTTCAGAATAATTTGTAAAAATATCCTTGCCATCTATTACATCGTCTTTATTTGTTTCATTAATTGCAGATATTATTTTGTTTGGTATTGTATTAGCTGTGGATGTACTCGTTTCTCTAAGTGTCTCTATCTCTTGCCATCCATCTTCATAAAAATATTTATAAGTACCAGCGCCACTATCATCAAATGTATTATTAAAATGTACCTGACAAGGCCTTAGCGTAACTACAGCTTCCGAAGTTGGAAACTGGCTGTGTTTTTTGGAATTAGCTATACTGTCATGTACTGTATGGCTACTAGTATTATCAACATTAACAATGGTTTCAGTAGGCGTCGTATATTTCTCAATCAATTCATCGTGTTTTGCGCTGCTATTCTTGAGATAATATATGATTACTATGATTAATATTAATATTAAAATTATTAATGTTATATTTTGAATATTATAACTCATATTACCAATAGAACACTTTTCTATCATATTGAATATTTTTTCCTAATCTATTATAATTAAGTATTATTATTATTTAATTTCTAACTATTGCAAAACTTTACTTAATAAGTTCTTAATAATCAACCTATAAAGTATCTTATATTTCTGTATATCCGGCTTTTGCTTTGTTTTTTAAAGCTATAATTATTTATAATTATTTATATAGAGCATCTAAGCATAACTTGAATATCTATGCCTATTACCTTGAATCACAGTAATATAGGTGTCCAATACAACACCGGCAGTAATTATATCATAGAAACTGTCAAGAGTGATTTATATCTTAGAAATGAAATCTATGATACTATAGTTAGCAATAATATCCAAACGGCTCCTGTAACACCTGTTGTAAGTATTCAAGAAGGTAGCAATGTATATGCTGTAGAATCCTATACATACTCTGGGACTGCTAATACAGCTGATTTTACTCGTGTATTTCCTAAGAATACCGTTTGCGATATCTTGATAGTTGGTGGAGGTGGCGGTGGTGGATCTACACATGGGGGTGGAGGAGGAGCTGGACAACTCGTTTTTATTCATCAAGCTACTTTAAATGGAACATACACTATTAAAGTTGGAAAAGGCGGTATTGGAGGCTCCATAAATGCTACATCACAACCAACTAAGGGAAGTAATAGTGAATTTGGAAGTGTTATAGCAGAAGGCGGAGGAGCAAATGGAGGTAATTTATTGAAAGACGGTGGTTCTGGTGCTGGCGGTGATGGTTATGATAATGTTAGTGGAAAAGGATTGAAAAATACTACAATTGATACCTTTTTATCGGGAACTATTTATAGTAAAGGGAATGACGGTGGTTCGGGGCCAAGTAGTGGTATAGGACATGGCGGTGGAGGAGGTGGAGCGGGTACTGCAGGTACAGATGGTGGAATAGGACAAACAACAACTGGTTTAACTATTACAGGAAACGGAGGTGATGGTTTATCGGGTATTAGCGAAATAAATTATGATTTTTATACTAAATTTGGAAATTACGGTAACTTAGAATCCGATGGTAAATATTATTTTGCAGGCGGTGGTGGAGGTGGTGCTTGGGGTAATGTTTCAGGAACATATACACCTAATGGTGGAAATGGTGGTAAAGGCGGAGGTAGCAAAGGTGGTATTTTTGATGAACCTACTATTACATACAATCCTTTACCTGCTTTAAATAATACTGGAAGTGGAGGCGGCGGTGGTGCTCCCGGCGGTGGTGCCGGTAGTAATGGAGGTTCAGGTATAGTAATAATTAGATATTTAGTTGGAACTATTCCTTCTAATAATCTTTTGACTACTGAACCAACGGTAACCCCGTATGTTCTCGTTGCGGATGCTTATTATCCGCGAGTACCTGCTACTAACTCAGCAACTTGGATTGATAATGGTTATACTGTTAATGTGAAAGTATCCGACCCTTTATTATATAATCAAATATATCACTTATTTAATCATATTATAACAACTGACGATCATTATCATTCTACACAAATATATCTTAATAATGGGAATACAACATATTCAGGGGCTACAAGTTTTAAAGGAAATGCAGGAATAGCAATTAGTATTGATATAGGTAGAAATATATATCCTAAAAGAACAAGGATAGCCCCGCGTGCAAACCATCCTCAATACGGATCACAATTAACATCAGCGCCAGGAACATTTAAAATATATGCTTCAAATAATCCTTCTTCTTGGAATGATAATAATCATATTGATTGGGTTTTAATACATTCACAAACAAGTGCTGCTACTTTTGTAAACTCACAATATACTATAATAAGTTTAAGTAATACCCCTTCAATATCATATCGTTATTATACTATGGTAGTTATGACTCTTGCGGGTAATTATAGTTATCTCGCATTTTCAGAATGGAGTATAGGAGGCGATGAAAAGATTGATGCTATTTCAGAAGGCAACCCAATAACACATAAAAGATTGAACTTTGTTTATGAACCAAAATATCCATCTATAAGTGTCGATAATACAAATTTGAAAGCGTGGTATAAGTTTGATGGAAATTATGAGGATAGTAGTGGAAGTGGTTTCAATTTGACTAATTCGGGAACTGTTATTGTAGACGGTCTTATACAGAACTCTGTAAGTTTTCCTAACAGTGCTTCGTCTCTATCAACAAGTGGCATTAATCTAAATTCAAAAACTTATTCTATATGTTTTTGGGCAAAACTCAATACTACACTTGCGAATAGTGGTGTTAGTGATAGATGGTTTTGGTCGCAATCAATTAGCGGCGGTATTGGAACTTTTGTTGGTTTTCAATCTCTAATCAACAGTGATAAATTGCGATTTACCCATTATGGTTCTGGTAATGATATGGATACACCTGCTGGAATGTCTGCTCTAATAGGACTAAATTGGAATCATTATGTTATAACATATAATGATACAACAAAAGGAGGTGAGATATGGATAAATAGTGTAAAATTGGCAACAAGTCCTGCTACAATGTCTACGAGATTTACCGGTAGCGGTGATTTTAAAATAGGAACAAGTATTTTAAACAATATCAATTTAAACGGATTAATGGAAGATTTCAGGTATTATGATAAGGTTTTAACATCAACAGAAATATCTCAATTATATAATATTCCTACACAAAACACATACACATTAAACTTTCCGGTTCCTACGATAGCCGACATTAATAACAATAGTAATATTGTACTGCGAGGAGCTTATGATATATCTTTGAGCACATCAAATGCTTTAATAATACCTAAATCAGGACAATATATTCCTAAGCCTACATCATTTACTAATTACAGCATAGAAAGAATGTATCCTCCTGTTAGAAACTTTACTGCTGCTACAACAACAGTATCAGGCCAAACATATGGCAATGGAACTTATGTAGTTTCATTTTCTTCTTCAACCGGCGGATACGAACCTTGGACGTGTTTTAATACATCTGCACCTTTAGGAGGTTATTGGGCTGCTAATAGATATACATCAGGTGCTTTTAATAGTACAAGTTTTATAGTAGCTGGATATTTGGGAGATTGGCTTAAAATACAGTTGCCAGTTGCTATAAAACTTACAAAGTTTGGGTTTTTAGCGAGAACAGATTTAGATTATGAGAAGTTATCTCCTAAAGATTTCAAAATATATGGTTCAAATGACAATATTACTTGGGTTGAGCTTGTTAATAAAACAGATACTGTATATTATAATGCTTCTTCTATATATGAACAGACGACGCCAGAAATAACAAACGCATATACTTATTATGGCCTTGTTGTTAATAAAATATTTAGTGACGGTTACGTATTAAACTTCGACGAATGGTATATATACGGTCAAGAAGTTTTACCAAGTTCATTATCAATCCGTTATAATCTCTTAAACCCAACTCTTGATCCAGTAGGAGCTCAATGGACTTATAATACTTCTAATATGAATGTTTATAATATGGGGAGTGTTGGGGTTGGTACTACGAACCCCGAGTATCATCTTGATGTCAGTGGCTCATTAAATGCGAAAACACTAATGTATAATGGGTCTTCAATTAATAGTTTAGGATTATCGGTAGGAATGATAGCGCAAGTACAACATTTGACATATACTAAAATGGAATTAAAAGATAATACAGGATGGGATGCCATTAATGAAAATTTGACAAGCGGTTTTGTAATTAAAATAACACCAAAAAGTTCTCTAAGCAAAATGTTAGTTAATTTAATAGTTTTTATCGGAATGAGTACTTCAGCTGATAATGCCTGGTGGGGTATAAAACTATATAGAAAAATAGGTACAGGAAGTTGGACTGAAATTACAGGTTGTAATGGAACAGAAACAGGTTCGGCAGCGGCAACAGCAGGAACTCCTGTGTGGATATCAAACAATACAGGAATGTTTTCTTATAATGAAAGTATAACTAATGCTTCAGGAACTTATTTAGATTCTCCTAATACAACATCAACAGTATATTATACAGCATATTGGAATCAAAGACTTGGCGATAACCCGAGTGTTACAGGTCAAATGTTTTTAAACAGAGCATCATCTCAAAATGATGGCTATAGACCAGCTCCTTCTTCAAGCTGGACGGTTGAAGAGATATGGTATGGATAATATTCTATTGAATCAAGAATAATCAGGGATTAAAATGTTCTAATTTAAAATCTTTTAAATAAAAATTGACACCAAAACTAACAAATAATATTACTATCGCAGTCAAAGCAGCTAAAGTCTCACAAGTCTTACAAGTCTCGCAAATCTTACAGTCTTACCAGTCTCAGTCTATCAAACTTCAAAAAGCCTTTTCTAAGTTTTACCCAGAACAGTTTTAGAAGAATGTCCGCTGCTACCACTCAGACCTTCGCTGTCATTTTCAAGGAGCGTATGATGGATATGCCTGATGAGCTCAACGCTAAGAAGGATATTGATGAGTATTCCAAGAAGATTACCAAGGAAATCAAGGAAGAAGCCAAGAATAACAAGATTGAGAAAGCCGAAAAGAAGAAGGACGACAAGAAAAAGAAGAAGAACAATCTGGACGAGGATGGAAATGAGAAGCCTAAGAAGCCTCTTACCAAGTATCAGCAGTATATCAAGGACAATCAGCAAAGGATTCGCGATGAGTTTCCCGAGCTTTCAAATACCGAAAGGTTCTCCAAGTTGGCTGAAGAGTGGAAGGCTTACAAGGCTACTCTTGAGAATGCGGAAGACGCTGGCGAAGCTGGAGGTGAGGCTGGAGGTGAGGCTGGCGAGACTGGCGATACTACTGGCGATACTACCGGCAACGGCGATGCCGATACAGAGGCTAAGGATATGGAGATTACTAATGTGTCCGAAGATGAAGAAGAGAAGCCTAAGAAAGCAGCGAATGCGGCGAAAGCGGCTAAGAAGCCCAAGAAGGAGATAAAGCCCAAGGCTAAGGCCGAGGCCGAGGCCGATGAGTAAAAGATAGGTATGATGGTTATATAATTGATGTATATATATTATGTATTTTTATATTTTTTATTTTTATTATATAATATGTACTTTTTTATATTACATAAGATAAAAATTGACTGTGGCGTTATGGGACAATTTTATAAACAAATCGCGTGATGACGAAGTTTGCTTATGAGTATGAGAAGTACTTGTGCGATGCTGAGAATATCAAGGAGACTGTGATTAAATATGGTGTAGCAATATGTCCTATATTAGACACAGAAGAATGCGAGAATATGATAGAAAATAAATGGGAAGTATTGGAGAAATTAACGGCAGAGTTTGAAGTACCTATTGATAGGAATAATAAGGCGACTTACAAGCAGATTACGGAATTATTTCCAAATCACAAGATGTTGA